>ERZ834769.354-NODE-354-length-49519-cov-16.843037_pt1 | contig 49519 bp, 30 predicted proteins | sample MGYA00519690_ERZ834769 | MGnify/ENA primary metagenome ERZ834769 (study PRJEB31850, sample SAMEA3708760) | human gut metagenome | biome: human gut; feature: human-associated habitat; material: faeces | place: China | collected 2014 ... | reverse complement strand
GCTACGGCAACATTGTTTTAGTGCTACGGCAACATTGTTTTAGTGCTACGGCAACATTGTTGTAACGCTACGGCAAAGATCAAGTACTTTTAGGTTGGTGCAGTGGCGACCGCTGCGCCCCCTAAAAGACACCTTATTTTGTTCTTCGCAACAAGCTCCAAAGCTCTCTGATCCACAGCACGAGCGAGGAGCCGATAACAATTATTACCCAGTCAATGAGCTTCAGACTAACCACATTGAAGAAACGCTGAACGCCTGGCAACTCCACCATACACACTTGAGTGACAAAGATGAGCGTGCTGATGAAGACGAGACCATTGCAACCCTTCAGATGCAGTGCGCTTCGCTGCGTTTGGAAGGCTCGCGCATTGAAGAGGTAGAAGAAGTGGGTCATCACGAAGATGGTGAAGAGCAGGGTCAACTCATAGGGTGTGACGGGTGTGTGTGCTCCTAATTGTAGATGTAAGAGGTCGGTGAGTTGTTGTATGTCTGCGTGTTCGAAGATGTACAGCAACGTGATGAGCAGCGCAAAGAAGAAGCCCCCTACCCCAACTATTTCTGCAAGCATCGGTCGGTTTATGATAAATGCATTGCGGTTGCGTGGTGGGTCGCTCATCACTGCCTCTGATGGTGGTAGCGATGCGAGTGCCATTGCTGCGAATGTGTCCATTATGAGATTTATCCAAAGCATCTGGGTGACGGTGAGTGGTGTCTCCGTGCCCATCAGCGCACCGCAGAGCACAAGCATACACGCTGTGACGTTTACCGTGAGTTGGAAGAGCAGGAAGCGTTGTATATTTTGGTAAAGCGAGCGTCCCCACATCACGGCTTTGCAGATGCTTCGGAAAGAATTGTCAATGATGGTGATGTCCGATGCTTCTTTTGCTACAGAGGTGCCGTCGCCCATTGAGAGTCCGACGTGGGCAGCTTTGAGGGCAGGTGCATCGTTGGTGCCGTCGCCTGTGACTGCTACCACTTGATTCCTGCGCTGCAAGGCTTCGACGAGTCGCCTTTTGTCCATCGGGCGAGCACGGGCTATTATTTTTATGTCCATTACCACAGCATCAAGTTGCGCATCAGTGAGCGCAGCAAACTCAGGTCCGTTGATTATGTTTTTACCCGTATCCTTGTCTGTCCACAACCCAACCTGATGACCTATTTCCTTAGCCGTTTCGGCTGTGTCGCCGGTGACTATCTTCACGTTTATTCCTGCCTTCAGACACTCCTTTATCGACTCTGGTACTTCCTTGCGCACGGGGTCAGCGATTGCTGCTATACCAAGGAAGCGGAGCTGTGATGCAGAGGTGGTGAGATGTTGTGATGGTGATGTGGTGAGATGTTGAGATAGTGAAGGAGTGTCGGTTACGTCTTTGCAGGCGAAGGCGAGGGTGCGCATGGCACGCTGCTGATACTGCGTGAGCTGTGCGTAGACTTCTGCTTGTGACGGTGTGCCTGATGTGGATGCGCAGAGGGCATAGACTATTTCGGGCGCACCCTTGACATAAAGCATCCGCTTGCCGGGCATGAGGACTGACTCAACGATGGTAGCCATGAACTTACGCTCAGTAGTAAACGGCAGTTCCTCAACCACCCTCGCCTGCTCGCGCAGGGCTTCGTAGTCGATGCCTTTGTTGTGCAGCCACAGGAGAAGTGCGCCTTCGGTGGGGTTGCCTAAGACGGATGGAGAAGTAGGATTGGAGAAGTCGAGCGATGCTGTGGTGTTGAGGGCTATATTTTCCTTAATTTCGTTTGATAAGTCGGAAGAATTAAGCAATATCTCGTCAGCGTCAATAATCGGTTTGTCAGCTTCGCCACCACGATAGAAGCACGCCTTCTCTACGCTCATGCGATTCTGTGTTAGTGTGCCGGTTTTATCGGTACAGATAACGGTGGTGGCTCCCATTGTCTCGCAGGCGTGCATACGGCGGACCAGATTGTTGGTCTTCAACATTCGGCGCATACTGTAGGCGAGGCTCAGTGTGACTGCCATAGGTAGACCTTCTGGTACAGAGACGACGACGAGTGTCATGGCTATCATCAGTGTCTGCAGAATGTAGGCTATGAAAGCGAGTGGGTCAACATCGGCGAAGGAGAAGTCGTACTGCACTAAATACATCACGATGCGCGCCACGACGACAGCTATGCCTATGCTGCATGAAAGACGGCTCACCCATTTGCCAAGCCAATCGAGCTGCTCGTTGAGCGGTGTCTTCACACTATTGTCTATCTGCGCAGCCTTGTACACTTTGCCGTTCTCGGTGGCATCGCCGACTGCCGTAACCTGCATCAGTGCATGGCCCTCCATCACCTTAGTGCCGCGCAGCACGCGGTTGCTTGGATATGTAGCCTTGGAGTCGAACTGCGCAGGATTGGTGGTTTTATGGCAGAGCGGTTCGCCAGTAAGCGTCGACTCATCTACGGAGAGCTGCGTAGACAGCAAGAGGTCGCCGTCGGCTGGTATCTCGCAACCGATGCCGATACGCACCACGTCGCCCACAACCACATCGCGCTTTGCAATCTGCGTGTGATTGCCAGAGCGAATTACCTCCACCGGCTCATCGTCGCTCACCTGGTTAAGCACGCTAAACTCCTTGTCGGCTTGTGTCTCGAAATAGAAGGAGAGCCCTGTGGCAAGGAAGATAGCCACAAAGATGCCTACTGGCTCGAAGAATACCTCTGCGCCTTGATGCAGTCCGTTGTACTCGTAGATGGAAATGGCAACTGAGAGTACGCCAGCGATAAGAAGAATGATGATGAGCGGGTCGCGGAATTTCTCCAAGAACTGCTTCCAAAGCGGCGTAGCGGGCGGAGGAGTGAGCACATTCACGCCGTGCTTGGCTCGGCTGTGGACTACTTGTTGTGGGGTAAGACCTGTGTAATGGTGTTGTGGGTTCATAATAGTTTATTGTTTACACACAGAATTGATAAGAGGGTATGGCAAAATACCATACCCTCTTAATGTTTGTATATTAAGGCAGCTTTGACACAGCAAAGATGCCATACCCTCACTTAGAATGCGAGCTTGATGGTCTGCTTGCCCACCTTCACGATATACTTGCCGTGTGCGGCTGCGCTGAAGGTAACGGTTTCGGCGCAACTACCATCAGATGCTACGAGCATACCATCCACTGTGTAAAGAGCCACTGCTGCACGCTCAGGGTTGCTAACCACGATGTTGTCGCCCTGGAGGTGTACTGTTGCGCTTGAGGAGCCGAGCGTAGCAGCGTTCACATCGTTAGTGAGTGGGCAGAAGCCTACGTGCTGCAGGTCTGACCAACGACTCTGGAGGAAGGAAGCACTCGTGTACTGGTCTCCACTATCCTTCACGCGTACAGATTGTGCCTGATGGTAAATCTCGCGCTCGTAGGCTTTCGCTGGAATGGTGACATCAATAGTGGTTGTCTCCCCCTCACTCGGCACAAGCCAGTTGCGGTAGTGGAATGGGTCGAGGAAATATTCGCCTTGCTTGTAGTCCTGATATATTGCCAGGTCGCTGAGGTAGAGGTTGCCTGGTGCCCATGTGGCGTAGATGCCGACGATAGAGCGTGCTGTACCTGTGGTGAAGTTGCAGTCATAGCGTTGCCACTTGTCAGTCATCTCGGCTCCTCCGGCGTATATCAGTTCGCTCTGCACGTAGTCAGCCTTCTCTGCATCGTAGTTAAAGAGGGCTACGGCTGCTTTTGGATGTGCTTCGTAGGCTTCAAGGTATTCGCCACACGCCTTAAGGTTAACTCGGAATTTGCCTCCGTCCTTAGAGAGGTCGAGTTCGGGTGAGATGAGTCCGGCATCGCTCTTCGCCTCGACAGTCCAGAAACCATCGATGGTGAGGGCATCTTTATAGATAGCATAGTGAGAAACGGTCCATCCTGCCTGTCCCACTTCATCGGCAAGGGCACCACGATCGAGAGTGTATGATGTTGGGTTGTCAACAGAGTTTTCTACCTCTCTGTCGTCGCTATACTTCATGCCAACGAGGTTAAGGTGAGAGACGACCATTGCGCCGTCCTCCTTAGCCTGGTTCTTGTAGTAGGCGATGTAGTTGTAGCGTTCGGCTCCGCCTACGTTCTTCCACTGAGCAGAATACTTATCCTCGTTGATAGGAGTAGCAACAGAGACAACTGGCTCTACGATGCCCTTCACTTCGATTTCGTCAGACGGCATAGATACCTTGTCACCCTTCTTTGCGCTGACTGTGTAGTAGTAGATGGTACCGGTGACAGCGTTGTCGACGGTGCATTTGTTGCCTTTAACCTCTGCATCCTTCTGGATATAGTTCTGAGGTTTGCCATTAGAATCCTTGTCGTAAACATTCAGCACGTAACTTTCAGCTCCGTCTACGGCACTCCAGCTGAGATCGAACTTAGCGGTATTGTCGTCGACGCGAGCGTAGTTCTTGTGGGGGTTAGGTGTCGGCGTAGCTACGTACTGCTCAATCTGGAAGACACGAACATTATCGATGAGCACCGGTGCGGAGTAGTTGACGATGTTGAACATGGTTGTTTCTCCGCCACCGTAGAACTGAATGGTGTATGTCTTCCAGTCGGTGGTGAGCTGTGGCAGGTTGCAGCTGCTGAGGAAGCGCCATGATGGCGACATGTTGTTTGTCTCGGCAGCCTCGACAGTGACGTGCTCTACGACTTCGTTGCTCTTGGGCACACGTGCGTCGAACTGCAGGAAGCAGATGCCGGTGTTGGCAGAGACGTTGAGTAGCGGAGTGTTGAGCTGTCCGTTATAGCTGTCATTTCCAGCTTCATTCACATAAGCATCGAGGTAGATGGCTCCACCTGCCGGGTAGACGTTGTGCGAGCCCCAGTCGGGTGTATGCGTAAAGTCGGGCAGCATATTGAGCCATGCGTTGTCGTGCATTTCATAATCGTTCAGTGTGGCATCGAAGTCGGGTTCGTCCTGTGTGCCGGTTGTCATCTTGGAGAAGTCCTCCTTAAGGATGTCAACCTCCTTGCCATAGTCGGCGGGTGCGTTCTTTACACTCACCAAACGCGGTGTTCTCTCAACTGATTTCGGTGCCTTCATCATCGAAGCTACGGTTGTAGACGGGAGAGTAGCCGCAGAGCGGTCTCTCATTTGTGCACCAGCTGATGCGGTCAGCATTGCGAGCGCACCAACGAGAAAGACTTTCTTGGTAAAGTTCATCATATTTTTCAGGTTTTTGGTTGAGAAAATTAAGAACTTGTTCTGCGAAGCCGATGCTGTGCCGAGACTGCATACGTTGTGTCTCGCCCCGACACAGCACCAACCGTGCAAATCCTTATTTCTTTATAAACTTACTTATCTAATTACTCTTTCGTTTCAAGACTTTCCTTTTCAAGCAGTCTTGCAGCTTGTGATATTTCGTTGCACACAGAATACTTATCGCTTGATAAGCTTCTTCGTTACAGTCTGGTTGCCGGCTGTAGCCTTCACGATGTACATGCCAGGGGCGAGGTTGCTGTTAGCCACTTCTACGCCACCGGGTGTGAAGATGCGCACCGAACCAGAGAAGCCATCGACATTGAGGCGGTCGCCCTGGAATGAGAAGTCGGGGATGAGCAACTGCTCCGCATCGTAGATGGCTGTGGTGTGCTTACCGAGTTCAACCTTTACAGCGTTCTCTATTCTGCCAGTGTTAGCATCCAGAACGAGGACTACGAGGTCGCAGTTGTCGGGGTTTTGGATGGTTGACGGCATATCGAGCGTAGTGGTGTAGCGTGTGGTCTCGTCGGCTTCCACATCTGTAGGGATACTACCCTCTATACCGTTGTAGCTGTAGTTTATGCGTGCCACGTGGTCCATGTCGATGGTTGCGGGGTTCGGCAGTTTCTCGAAGCCACCCATCTCGCCGAGCTTACCGCCAGCAAAAGCGTTGACCTGAGTATAACCCGTGATGCCACTCTCAAGGAGTACGAACGAGAGACGGTAGTTCATGCCTTTGTGTGCTCCGAGGAATGTGGTCAAAGCCTCAACTGAGATCTTCTTCTTGCCAGAATCGGTGTACTTAACATTAGCGTCGACACCCATGACTGGTGTTTTCTCCATGAGCTTCTTAACAGCTGTCTCCATAGACTCGAAGGATGGTTCTATCACAGACTTGGTATTGCGGTTGAAGTAGCAGTTTGGGAGGCTTTCGAATACTAAGTCGTCATAAGTATTTGTCACCAAGTTGTCGCTTCTGTGGATGGCGATGCCTATGAAGTGGTTGGGATAAGCCTCTGAAGCCTTGCGGAAGCCAACGATGCCCTTCGGGCAAAACTGGCACCATGTGCCGGTACCTTCTTCCACTACGAGACGCTGCACTGGCACTGAGTTCTTCACGCTAAGAGCGAGTACAGACTCGCTGTTCGGAGCGTAAACGTCGTCCTTGCCGTTGATGCTTACGACGCGCAACTTCAGAGTGTGATTGCCTACAACGTCGAAACCATCATGCTCGATTGTGAACGACTTGTCGATGTTAGAGCCCATTGTTGTCTTGAAGTCGCAAACGGTCTCCTCGCCGCCGTCAATTGAATAGCCCACCTGCAGGTTGCGCACAACTACAGCACTAAGGTTCTTCACCGAGAAATCGAACTTGCAAGGCTCACCTTTCTGCACTGCGATATCCTTCTGTTCGGTGTAGAGCATGAGGTCGAGCGGAAGGTTGTCGCCAGTGATGCGTGCCTGAATGGCAAGTGCCTTAGCTGTCTCACCCATCTCGGTGGTGTAGTTCTTCCAGCCGTCGCCGAGGTCAGCCCAGCAGGCATTCTCAGAGAATGTAGAGGTGACACCCATCGACACAGCTGAGGCAGAGTAGCTATAGCCGATATAGAAACCTTCGCCGTCAATCTCATAGGGAGTGGTCAGTGCCACTTCATTCCAACCTTTATATACGTTAGACACGGCTGCTTTCTTTGTAACGATAGGGTCAGCGTTAAGGTCTTTCGTGATGAACACCTCTACATCGGTAGCCTGCGCAGCCAAGCCGTACTTCACAGCAGAAACGGTGAAGCCTTTGTACACCTGCGCCACATCTGCCGGAATATAGATTGCGCACTTGCCCGTATTCTTCGTTCCGAAGGCTACGGGGTCAACGCCGTTGCAATATCCCCAATAGGTCTTTGCTGCCTTTATCGGGAGGCAGAGCATCATTGCCAACAGGGCAACGATAGCTATTAATTGCTTTCTATTCATAATGATACGTAATTAGCGTTATTAATGTTTTACGATAACTTTCTGTGTGTACACGCGCTCGCCGTCGGTAGCCTTCACGATGTAAAGTCCTGCGCCGAGGTTATGCGCTGACACCTTGCGACCAGCGATGTCGCAAACCTCCACCACGCGGAAGCCCTGATTAGCAACAACCACGCCACCCACGACGAAGAACGGACGCTGAGCCTCTGCTGTTGTATTGGTGATGCCGGTTGTCTTGGTGCAAGCAAGCTGCTGTGTGTTGTACACGCGACGCTTCAGGGCATCGGTGTTGAAGTTGCTCACGAATGTCACGACGCGCATATTGTCGACGTTCCAACCGTCCTGCAGGTCGACAGAGTAGGTCTTCTCGAAGTCGTACTTGGTGATGTCGAGCTTGTCGCCCCAAGCCGAGCTGCTGAGCACCTTACGGAGCACGCCGTCCTGCACGTAGCTGCTGCCCGTTGCGCCTTCCTGCTCAGTGCTCTTGATGTTGTCCTCAACGAGCCATGTGGTGAGTCGCAGTTCGTCCTGCATAGGCATCTCGCAAACACCTGCATGTCCGCTCACCTTGATGTCAAGCTTCTTGCCCTCGAGTTTGTTGTCAATGTTAAGCTGAACGAATGATGGTTCCTGCTTCACGGCACTGAGGATGGTGTTTGTCTGCTCCTCGTAGTCGACGAAGTAAGCAGGTCCTGGGTCTTCCATGCCTGAGATAGGCAGACGGTCGAAGCATACAGCTGGTACGAATGGTTTCTTTGCCTTGCCGTAAAGTTCCTCGTAGTCGTCGTCCTCGTCAATCACGAACTGATCCTGCACGCCCTTGTAGTTGCGGTGGTGCTTCACCCATACGAAGTCGCCCTTGTCATCGCGCTCGTCGAACACCGATGCGTACATCTCGTCGGCAGCCGGAATACCTTCGTAGGCCTCGGATACAAATTCCTCGAAGAGCACCTTGCGTGCCACAGCCTTAGAGCCTTCCTTTATGCAGTAGCCAGGACGGCTGAGTGTATTGTCAGAAGGATAAGGGTCTTTCTCGCCGTTCACCTTACTGATAGTGAACTCGGTGGTTACGTTGCCCTCTGCTGGAATAGCGATGCCGTCGAGTTTAAGCTTCTGCGGCACGTTGTTCAGGATGTTCAAGCCCTCGAATGTCTTCTCGCTCTTTAGGGTCTGCGAAGCAGTCTTCGAGTTCATTGTCAGCGTGAACGACGTAATTGGTGTCTTGCCGTTGTTCTGCACATAAGCGTAGTACGAACGCGGTTCGTTCTGCGTCATGTAGTCGCTACCGTTCTGTGGTTCAATCTTTATGAACGAGATGTCGTTGTTTGGTGCTTTCTTACCCTCAACAACTGCGCGTACACATACGTTCTTATTGATGCCCGAAGTGTTGTCGTACCAGTTGTCCTCGCCGGTGTTGAAGCCATAGAGGTTATTGTTAGGCACGGCGTATGGGCTCTGGTCGAAGAGCAGACAGTCGAACGGCTCGCCCTCTTCGAGCATGAGCTGATAGCCCACATAGAGATCCATACCCTTTTGAATAGTCACCGGTTTGTCGAGTTTCACGGTGTTCCAACCCTCGCTGTACTCAGTAGTAGAGCCCGAACCGAGTGTTGTTGTGCTTATATAATTAATGTGATTGCACACAAACACCTTTGCCGCAGAGCCACGTTTCGGCTTGATAGCGAACTCAACGGCTGTAATCTTGTCGCCCTCGTACTTGTTGAGCAAGTCGGAGGTGAAATATACTGCTGCCTGATACACACCAGGTCCTTCTTTGTCTTGCAGAATAAGACCGCTACTGTATTCTGTTGTACAATAACCGAGTCGCATTGCATCGTCTGCAGATTGCGCAAACAAGTCTGCCCCAGTGAGGGGTAGACTTGTCAGTGCAAGCAGAAATAAAGAATTTCTGAATGATTTCATTGTCGAATGTTTAGTTGTAAATAATCAGTTTACTTCGTAACGTAAAGCTTCACATTGCTCTGCTTTCCGTCCACGGTAGTCATGCGTACTACGTACACGCCCTTAGCCAGACCGAGGTAGAGTTGTCCACCCTTCACGTCAGCACTCTTCACGAGCATACCGTCTACGCTGTGGACAGCGACGCTGCGAACCGCATCGTCTACCGAGAGGACTCCACTTGCGCCATCGTAGCTGAACTGTGTGCCGAGCACCTTAGTAGAGGTGATGCCTGTCGGGTTCTCCACTGCGAGATAGAGCAGTGCTGCCGAATCCCACAACGATGCCTTGCCGGCTGTGTATGAGAACGACTCAGAGAACGAGAGTGAGCGGTTCACGCCCGAGTTAGGATTGGCGCTAAACACGTCGAAGAGTGCGCAGAACATCTGCTCGCTTGGCACTTCGCCTTCGCGGTCAATAACGATAACGAGGTTCTGTGTCGGGTCGTACTCGAACGGAGTGTCGAGATTGAATATGAGCATATTGTCCTGACCTGGCTCAAGCACCATCGTACCATCGTATACGAGTGTCAAATCGTTCTTGCTCATGCCGTCGGTCTTCGACTCGAATCCCTTCTTTGTGGTGTGGCCCATGTACACCTGTACCTTACTCTCGGCTGTGCGGTCCTTAAGGTTGTCATTAGCACTATACGAGTAGCCGATGCGCTTGATCTGGTCGCCAGCCACGCCCTTTATTTCCTTAGCATAGTAAATGTGCTCGGTATGGTCGTATGTAGAGAAGTAGACAACTGGTCCGTGGGTATCTACGCTCTCGTCCTTCTTGCTTGTAACCACCTTGCTCCATACTGCGTTCTCCTTGTCGATTACTGGGAGCTCGATAGAAGGAGTTCTGTTGTTACTCAGGTTCTGATCGCCGTCGAGTACCACCTCTGCGTAGAACTTAGAGATGCCTTCGTTCTTCGGACGGAACTTCACTTCCACCTTCTTTGTTGCTTCCGACTTGATAGCTGGCACATCAGCTGTCTCACCAACGAGAACACTCTTGCCTTCGTCTTCGCAGTAGATTCTAATCTTATAATTGCTCTGCTCTGCTGTGCCTAAGTTGCGCACTGTTACGGTGCAGGTGTTTTCGCGTTCTGCTACAGCCTCCTTGATGCCACCCATCTCTACCGCCTGCATGTCTTTCTCCATGATTTCCTCGAGTGTGAGACCGTAGAATCGGAATGAGTTGTACTGACCGTACTTCGTGGTGAGCGAGAAGCCATAATAGTATGTGCCGTCAGCCGGAGCGGTGAACTTATCCTCTACCAATGCACGTTCGTAGCCTGCGCCCTCTCTTGCCAGGTCTTCGGTGAGCACAGTTGCGTCCTTGACGCTCTCGTTGCTTGTACCCATAGTGGTCTTCAAGTCGAATGTGCTGTTCTGCTCGTGCTCGTAGAAGTCGGCTACGATACGGTATGTCTTGCCTTTCTTCAACTGAATTGGCGGTGAGAACAGTGTTCCTGATGTTTCGCTGTTGTTACCGTAGGCTGTAAGGCTCTGGTTGTAGTCGCTATAGTCGAACAAGAATCCGCCAACCGACTGCCAAACAGCTGCGTTGTCGGGTCTGTCAGTCTTCAGATCGAGTGGCGGTACCAATGCGTTACCTGCCAAAACGCCGGCTGTCTGTACCACTGCACCTGCGCCAATCTTTGTATTCGCCTGAATGAGGTAGTAATACTTAGAGTAGTCGCCTAATGCCTTGTCCTCAAACGTAGTAGCGGTGAGGTTCTCTGCTACCACCTTCTTATCCGGCATACGCGTAATCTTGTAGTTGAGCTCAGAAGCCACGAAGTAGCCATTGTTCAAGCCGCTTGTCGGAGCTGTCCACGAGAGCTTGATGCCTTCGCCAGTCTTCTCGATAGCCACATCGCCTACTGCGCCCGGCACGTCGCCACCTACGTAGCAGCGAATGCTGTCAGGCACACCGAGTTCGCCAGCCACGCGCGACGGAACAACGTAGTATGTGTTCAAGCCGAGCTTCGCCTTGCTGTCTACGTACTCCATTGCCTCGCCCATCTTGCCGTCGGCAGGCACTGTAGCTACAAGTTCTGACACCTTCGACGAGAGCAATTCCTTCGAGGTGATGCGGTCGCTTGTGGCTACGCCGTCCTTCTTGCGATAGATGCGCACTTCCTTAAACTCGTTGAGTGCGGAGCCGTTCCATGCTTTCGACGGGTTGGTCCATGTGAACTTTGCGCTGAGCGCGCCCGACTCGTCAGGCATCACGTTGAGGTTCTTCACCTGGCCGGCAGCTGTCGACTTGTCGGCTTCGAGGTACGGCACGTAAAGACCCGTGAACCAGTTGCCCGGCATGAAGCTGCTGTGCTGCACTGCGGTGTAGCAGCCCTTCTTCGTCAGTTTGTCCGTATCAACGGTGTAGATGCGTGTTGCACCGCTTGACAATGCCGGAATCCAATATACGAGACCCGTGTTATTGTCGATAGACACAGCACCGAACTGCACCATAACGATAGCATTGTTGCTTTCGTCCTTTATCTCCTTTGCCGAAATCTCCTGAAAGTTGTTGTCGTACTTCACAAGCTCGGTTCCGCCGTTGTATTCTACCTGTTTGCCATCCTCGGTTTTCACAAGCCACTTCGGACGTACGGCATACATATTGCCGTGTGCGTCGAAGCAGAACTCGTGGAGGATATCATTATCAAAATCCTGTATCTTTTCATACTTACCGGTCTCTACATCAATGGAATAGAGAATAGAATGGCCTACCGAGCCGTCTTCGTTCCAGCCGTAGCCGAGAGCGAAGAATGTGTCAGAAGACGGGTCGTAAGCCATGTCGTAAAGCGCATTGCGCAGCGTACCGCCATAGCCGTTGCCGTACCACGCAATCTGCTCTTCTTTGGTGAACGAGCGGATGTGTGTTGTGTCGCCTGTCTCCAAGTCGATCTTGGAGAAGTGCTTAACCATCTGGCTGAACGTATAGTCGTATGCGAAGAAACCATAGTAGTTCTTACCATCTGAAGCTCCACATGTAAGACCATACAGCTGCTCGCCTACTTTATCTTCAAACTGATAGTACTGAATCTGCTGGAAGTTTTGTACATCCTTCGATTTAAACTTGATGAACGAACGCTTCTTGCTTTGGTCCATACGTTCGCCAGCATACATCGTGATGCCTTTCGACTTGTCGTCAATAGCCGATGGAGCAAGCGAAGGAGTCTTCGGTGCCCATACCGGAGCTGCAAACGCTTTAGCTGCATTGAAAGGCGTTGGAAACTGATGTGCACTAACTTGTACGTACGACGGCAAGCTTAACAAGCCCGTCATCGCAAGGCCTAACATGTAGTTGTGTTTCATAATACGTGTTTTTTTAGTTAGAAATTTTGCCACAAATATACGATTTAATATTGAAACTAATAACAATTAGACCAAAAAAGTTTCACTTTAAACTATAAAATGCCACTTTCAATAAGCAAACGGCTGACGTTACGTCATTTTTTCAGCTCGTTTGTACAATGTAGCAGTACTGGTATAACCGTCGGACGGCGGACGCAATCCGATTGGACGGCGGACGCAATCTGATCGGACAGCGGACGCAATCTGATCGGACAGCGGACGCAATCTGATCGGACGGCGGACGCAATCTGATCGGACGGCGGACGCAATTGTCTTGACAGGAGACGAGTAGACAAGAGACAGGAGGCGAGTAGACAAGAGACGAGTATACGATGGGACGTGCGAAACTTATATACATTATATATAATAGGGCATCAAAAAAGTAGCGACAACGAGCCTTTTATCAGGAAAAATCCGTAAATTTGCAGAATTAACATCTACTAAATAAATTATATTAGCCAAAATATCAAGAAATGAAGCATTTACTCCCTACCCTATTTCTTGCTGCCGGCATGACGCTCGGCACAACAGCTACGGCACAGTGTAAAATGACTTGCGGCAAGCAGCCTACCAGCGGATGCTGCGCAGACAAGCCTGCAAACGGATGCTGCAAGAGTATTGCCGACGGCATGAAGCTATTCTTGCACGCCGATGCTCAGTATCGCATTCCGGCTATCATCCAGTGCAAGTCGGGCAAGATAATTGCCTTCACCGACCACCGCTACGAAAACAAGGACATCGGCGGCGGACGCCATATTGACATCGTGATGAAGGAGAGCACCGACGGTGGCAAGACATGGACCGCAACGGAGCAGATGGTGGCACGCGGAGGCAACCACATAGCAAGCAGCTTCGACTGCGCACACGGTGACGCTGCCGTTGTGTGCGACCGCGAGACGGGCGAGATACTGCTCATGTGCGCCTCGGGCGGCGTGGGCTACTGGGAGTCGACACGCGAGAACCCGCAGATGATGGGTCGCTACACATCGTCGGACGAGGGAAAGACATGGAAGGCTGAGGAGGTAACGCAGCACGTGTACGGACTGGTGGACGGCATGAAGTCGGCATTCTTCACAAGCGGACGCATCTGCCAAAGCTCGCGCATCAAGGTGGGCTCGCACTATCGTGTGTACACGGCGCTCACCACACACGAGGGCAACCGCGTGCTCTACAGCGACGACCTCGGCAAGACATGGCACCTGCTTGGCGCGAATGCTGCCGAGACTGCGCCAAAGGGCGACGAGGCAAAGCTCGAGGAGCTGCCGAACGGCGATGTGCTCATCAGCTCGCGCACACAGAACGGACGCTTCTTCAACATCTATAAGTACGCTGACAAGAAGAAGGCTACTGGTGCCTGGGGCACAGTGGCGTTCTCGTCGGCTGCCAACAACGGCGTGAAGAACGGCGACAGCGCGTGCAACGGCGAAATCCTCGTGGTGAAGGCGAAGGACACGCAGGGCAAAGCTGTCGACTTGATGCTGCAGAGCGTGCCCACGGGTCCGGGTCGCTCCAACGTGGCTATCTTCTACAAAGCACTGCGCACGAAAGCCGACTATGCGTCGCCAGAAACCATCGCTAAGGATTGGGAGGGTGCATACCAAGTAAGCACCACCACTTCGGCTTACTCTACAATGGTGCAGGCGCAGGACGGCAAGATTCTGTTCCTCTACGAGGAGGACGCGTTCCGCCACCCGGAGACAGAGCCGGACGACTACTATAACATCGTGTTTAAGAAACTCTGTGTAAAGAAAATAACAGCAGGCAAATATCAGTTGTAATCAGGCAAAATGAACAAACTAATAATATCATCAGTAATGGCTCTTGCCAGCCTCACCGCGTCGGCACAGAGCACAGTGAAGGCTCCGGCTCCTATCCTTCCGCTCCCAGAGCAGAAGCAAATCGATTGGCAGCGCATGGAGACCTACGCTTTCATCCACTTCGGTCTGAACACGTTCAACGACCGCGAATGGGGCTACGGCGACTCCGACCCTGCTACGTTCAACCCCACACGCCTCGACTGCGAGCAGTGGGCAAAGACACTCGTGGCAGCGGGCATGAAGGGAGTGATACTCACCGCGAAGCATCACGACGGTTTCTGCCTGTGGCCCTTTGAGGGCAACGACTACAACGTGAGCCGCTCGCCGTACAAGAACGGCAAGGGCAACATCGTACGCGAACTGTCGGAGGCGTGCAAGAAGTACGACTTGAAGTTCGCGGTGTACCTCTCGCCGTGGGATCGCTCGCGTGCCGACTATGCCACGCCGGGCTACCTGCCCTATTTCTACGCTCAGCTCCACGACCTTCTCACCAACTACGGCGACGTGTTCGAGGTGTGGTTCGACGGAGCCAACGGCGGCGACGGCTACTATGGCGGCGCGAAGGACTCGCGCACTATCGACCGCAAGAACTACTATAACTACCCACACATCTTCGCTATGCTTGACAGCATTCAGCCGAACGCCGTAGTGTTCGGCGACGGCGGTCCGGGCTGCCGCTGGGTGGGCAACGAGAAAGGATTTGCCGGCGAGACCAACTGGGCGTTCCTGCGCAAGAACACGGTTTACCCGGGCTACCCCAACTACCCCGAACTGCAGTACGGACACGCCGACGGCGACCAATGGACAGCTGCCGAGTGCGACGTGTCTATCCGTCCGGGTTGGTTCTATCACCCCGAAGAGGACGATCGTGTGAAATCGCCCGAACAGCTTGCCGACCTCTACTATCGCTCGGTGGGCCACAACGCTACGTTGCTGCTCAACTTCCCCGTCGACCGCGAAGGACTCATCCACCCCACCGACTCGGCTAATGCCGTCAACTTCCACAAGATGATTCAGCGCGAGTTGCAACACAACCTCGTGGCTGGCATGACTCCGAAGGTGAGCAACGAGCGTGGCGGCGAATTCACAGCAAAGGCTATGACCGACGACTCGTGGGATACCTACTGGGCTACTGCCGACGGCGTTACATCGGCTACCATCACGTTCGACTTCAAGAAGCCGCAGCTCATGAACCGCATCATGCTGCAGGAGTACATACCGCTCGGACAGCGCGTGAAGAAGTTCGCCGTGGAGTATCTCGACGGCAAGACATGGCGCAGCGTTGAGCAGGGCGAGGAGACGACAACCATCGGCTACAAGCGTCTGCTGCGCTTCCGCACCGTGGAGGCGAAGAGCGTGCGCGTGCGCATCATCGACTCGCGCGGACCTATCTGCCTCAACAACGTGGGAATCTACTACGGCGGCAAGGACGCACAGCTCACATGGAACCCCACAGCCGAGGCTATCAAGTCTCTACCGTTCTCTATCCTCGGCGCCGACAAGGCTGAATGGGAGAAGGCTACAGACCGCAATCCGCAGTCGGTTTGGTTCTGCAAAGGCAACGAAGTGCTTATCGACCTTGGCAGCGAACAGGAGATTTCCGCATTGCAGTATTTGTCCGACCAGAGCGAGGGCAGACGCGGACTCATCCATACATACACCATCGCGGCTTGCGACGCCAAGGGCGGCAACGAACGCGTGCTGAAGAGTGGCGAGTTCTCAAACCTGCAGAACAACCCGATACTACAGACCGTAATCTTCAACGCCACAAAGACACGCTACGTGAAGCTGCGCGCTGAGCGCATGGTCGTAGCCGGCGAGGCAATGGGATTTGCAGAGTTGGGCGTTAAGTAATACTTTGTTTTAAATTGAAAGTTGAAGAGAGGGGGTCAATTCTTTAGTTTTGACGCCCTCTTCTTGTTTCTTATTTTGTATATCATTTGAAACTTTCAAATTATTTTTCTAATTTTGCATTTTAAAATAATACATATATAATAATGTCAAGAAAGAAGAAACCACTACCAATACTCGAGAACGTAACTATTGAGGCGGTTGCTGCCGAAGGAAAATCACTGGCACACGTCAACGACATGGTTGTTTTCGTGCCGTTCGCCGTGCCCGGCGACGTGGTTGACCTGCAGGTACGCAAGAAGAAACACAGCTACTGCGAGGCGGAAGTAATACGCTTCATCAAGAAGAGCGACGTACGCACGGAGCCGATGTGCGAGCATTTCGGCATCTGCGGCGGATGCAAATGGCAGAACCTGCCCTACGAGGAACAGCTGAAGGCTAAGCAGCAGCAGGTGTTCGACCAGCTCACACGCATCGGAAAGATAGAGTTGCCGGAGTTCATGCCAATCATGGGCTCGGTACACATCAAGGAATACCGCAACAAGCTGGAGTTCGGATGCTGCAACAAGCGCTGGCTCACACGCGAGCAGATTGCCGAAGGCACGCAGTTCGACAACATGAACGGCATCGGTTTCCACATCACTGGAGCCTTCGATAAGATTCTGCCTATCGAGAAGTGCTGGCTCATGGACGACCTGCACAACAAGATTCGCAACGCCATACGCGACTATGCCTTCTCTACCGGCATGACCTTCTTCGACCTCAGACAGCAGCACGGACTGCTGCGCGACATCATGATACGCAACTCGAACACGGGCGAGTGGATGGTGCTCATACAGTTCCACTACGACGAGGAGGGCGACGAGCAGCGCGCCAAGGGCCTGCTGCAGCACATCGCCGACAAGTTCCCCGAGATAACATCGCTCATGTACGTAGACAACCAGAAGTGCAACGACACGTTCGGCGACCTCGACCTCTCTGTATTCAAGGGCAACGACCATATCTTCGAGACGATGGAGGACCTGCGCTTCAAGGTTGGTCCGAAGAGCTTCTACCAGACCAACACGGAGCAGGCTTATCACCTCTACTCGGTGGCACGCAACTTCGCCAAGCTCACCGGCGACGAACTGGTGTACGACCTCTATACCGGTACGGGCACCATCGCCAACTTCGTGGCGCGTCAGGCACGCGAGGTGATAGGCATCGAGTACGTGCCCGAGGCTATCGAGGACGCAAAGGTGAACTCTGAGGTGAACAACATCAGCAACACCAAGTTCTACGCCGGCGACATGAAGGACATCCTCAACGACGAGTTCATCCAGAAGCACGGTCGCCCAGACGTTATCATCACCGACCCACCACGCGCCGGTATGCACCAGGACGTGATAGACACTATCCTGCGCGCCCACCCGAAGCGCATCGTCTACGTCAGCTGCAACCCGTCTACGCAGGCACGCGACCTCCAGGCGCTCGATGTGGCGTACAAAGTGATGGCGGTGCAGCCGGTGGACATGTTCCCGCATACGCCGCACGTGGAGAACGTAGTTCTTTTGGAAGAAAAGCCGTAGGTTTTTCTTCCAAAAGAACAATTCAAAACTCAAAATTCAAAACTCATAATGAAAACATTAGCAACTCTCGCACTCGCCGCTCTCGCTTTCGGCAGTGTGTCAGCACAAGAGAAAGAAGCGAAGCTGAAGGTGCTTAGCGACATCAAGTTCAGCGGCTACATCATGTCGCAATACCAGTACAGCGACAAGGAAAGCAACAAGGGCGAGAAGGACATCAACTCGTTCAACATACGCATGGTGCGTATGGCACTCGAAGGACGCGTGGCAAAGGACTTCTACTGGAAGGCGCAGCTGCAGGTGAACGGCAACACCTCTAACCTCACCGTGGCACCACGTATGGTCGATGCTTTCGCCGAGTGGCAAAAGTACGATGCGTTCAAGGTGAAGGCAGGTCAGTTCAAGCGTCCGTTCACCTTCGAGAACCCCATGCACCCCATTACGCAGGGCTTTATGAGCTACTCGCAGAACGTGCTTAAGCTCGCTGGCTTCAGCGACCGCAACGGCGAACACTCAAGCAACGGACGCGACATCGGCGTGCAGCTGCAGGGCGACTTGCTCAAGGCTAACGACGGACACCACTACCTCCACTATCAGGTGGGCGTGTTCAACGGTCAGGGCACTAACATGAAGGATGTCGACCAGCGCAAGGACATCATCGGCGGCGTATGGGTGGCTCCCGTGAAGGGTCTGCGCATCGGTGCCTTCGGATGGACCGGTTCGTATGCTCGCAAGGGCACATGGACTGAGGTAGACGCTAACGGAAACGCTGTAGCTAAGAACGGTGTGCGCTCGCTTGAGAAGAACCGCTATGCCATCAGCGCCGAGTACGCTGCCAACGACTGGACAGTACGCTCTGAGTACATCCACAGCCAGGGCTACGGCTTCAAGACCTCAAACGCTTCAGGCAAAGAGACCGACTGCACTATCAACTACGCTGCAGGTGACAAGGCTGACGGCTTCTACGCGCTCATGATTGCGCCGGTTATCAGCAAGAAACTCTATGCAAAGGCTCGCTACGACCTCTACCGTCCGCAAGCCGATTGGCACACATCGAAGACTCAGTACGAGATTGGTGCCAACTACTGGATTGGCAAGCACGTAATGATTGCAGCAGAATATGCTCGCGTCAACGACCGTAGCCTGAATAAGTCGAACTATAACATGTTCGACCTTCAGCTCGACGTGAAGTTCTAAATCACTCTCCTCAATTCTGATTTATCAAACAACATAAACTGTTAACATATACTCGCATTATGCAAGAACACAAACATAAGCATAGACATAGCCATAAGAAAGATGGCATTGACACTTTTCGTGAACAAAGCCTCAAGGCTATACAAAGAAAGAAGTTGTACGCAAAAGTTGCATACATCGTGGTGTTCACCATTGCTATTATAATGATAGCATTGGCGTTCGCTGCCTACTTCATAGACAGATAAGCCTGCGTGTTTCTTGCAAGAATCACGCAGGAGAACACTTAAAGGTACTAATTTAAAAACTGATAACTATAAAATGACAAACAAACCATTAGCAGCCCTATTCTTCGGCTGCATGATTACCGCTCAAGCAGCATCGGCACAGTCGTTGCTACCAAAGCCGCAGTCGTTCAATGCAGGCAAGGGCGCGTTCAGCACCGCAACAACAAAGGTGAAACTCATCAACGAGGTTGGCGCGGATGCAGAGAACATCTACTCGAAGCAGTGGTCAGCAAAGGCTGACAACAACGCTCAGCAGGTGGTACGCTTCACACGTCTCGCCAACGCTACGTCGCCCGAGGCTTACAACCTCCACATCACTAAGGATACACTGCTCATCAGTGCCGCTTCTGCCGACGGCTTCCGCTTCGCCTGGCAGACCGTAGAGCAGCTGAAGCAGAAGAATGGCATCATGGCGTGCGACGTTCAGGATGCTCCCGCCTTCAAGTGGCGCTCGCTGATGCTCGACGTGTCGCGCCACTTCCAGCCAATCGCTTTTCTCAAGAAGCAGATTGACGTGATGGCACAGTATAAGTTCAACCGCCTCCACCTCCACCTCACTGACGCTGCAGGCTGGCGCATAGAGATAAAACGCTACCCTCGCCTTACCAGTCTTGCTGCATGGCGCGAAGGAAAGACGTGGAAGGAGTGGAGCAAACTCGGATGCAAATACATGGAGGAAGGCACCGAGGGCGCTTATGGTGGCTACTACACTCAGGACGAGCTGCGCGACCTCGTGAAGTACGCTGCGGAGCGTGGCATCACCATCGTGCCCGAGATTGAGATGCCGGGCCACTCGGCTGAGGTGCTCACAGCTTACCCAGAGCTCTCTTGCACACACGAGCCATACAAGCAGATGGACTTCTGCCCTGGCAGCGTGGCTACATACGACTTCCTTGAGAACGTACTGAAAGAGGTGATGGACATCTTCCCCTCTAAGTACATCCACGTCGGTGGCGACGAGGCAGACAAGGCTTCATGGCCTTCTTGTCCGCTCTGCCAGCAGAAGATGAAGGAGCTGGGCACAGACAAGGACGGTCTGCAGGCGCACCTCATCGCCCACTTCGGCAAGTTCCTCACCGAACACGGACGCCAGCTCGTAGGTTGGGACGAAGTGATTGCAGGCAACCTCGAGAAGAACACCACCGTGATGGTTTGGCGCGGACTCGAAAAGGCGCAGGAGGCCATCGACCACGGCTACGACGTAGTGCTCTCGCCCAGCGGCTACTGGTATCTCGACTACTATCAGGACGCTCCAAATACTCAGCCCGAGGCCATCGGCGGCTTCCTTCCGCTCGAAAAGGTGTACAGCTACGTACCTGGTGGCACACTACCCGAGGAAGTACGCAACAAGATTACTGGCGTGCAAGCTAACCTCTGGACCGAATACGTGCCTACAGCAGAGCACGTAGAGTATATGCTCTATCCGCGTGCCCTCGCTATCGCCGAGATTGGATGGAACGGTACAAAGAAAAAGGATTATCCTGAGTTCCGCAAGCGTGCAATCGTAGAGTGCGAGCGTCTGCACAAGCAAGGTGTGAACACCTTCGACTTGAAGAAGGAACGCGGCGAACGTCCAGAGTCGTTCAAGACCACAAAGCACAAGGCGATAGGTTGCAACATCACCTTCAACCACCGCTACGAGGACAAGTACAAGGCGCAGGGCGACAAGACTCTCGTCGACGGACAGCACGGTGGATGGACATACGGCGACCAGAAGTGGCAGGGTTTCCTCGGCAACAAGGGCTACTGCCTCGACCTTACTATCGACCTCGGCAAGGTACAGAAGATCTCTACCGTAGCTGCCGACTTCATGCAGGCTTACGGCGCATGGGTGTTCTTCCCGTCAGAGTACAAGATTTCGTTCAGCGAGGACGGTCAGAACTTCACCGAGGTGTATAATAAGAAGTCGGAAGTAGACCGCGACATTCAGCTCGGCTTCCGCAACCTTGCGTGGAAGGGCAATGCAAAGACACGCTACATCCGTGTGCAGGGTAGCACAACAGAGGATGGCGGTTGGCTCTTCACCGACGAAATCATCGTTAAGTAAATTGCACAGTGAGCTCTAAAGATCATAGTCTCTTTAGTAACACTACCTTATAAGATACAAAAAAGCCTGTTGAAGCAATGCTCCAACAGGCTTTTTTGTATCACTATACATCCACTTTATGGGGCGATTACGCCCCTATAAAGCTTCTTACTTTGTCACCTTAAGTGTAGTCTTTGCACTCTTCACTACATAAACACCAGCAGGCAGCGCCATGCGGCAGAAGTCGCCGTAAGTCATAGTGCCGAGAGCAGTGCCTACAGAAGAGTAAACCTTTACGAGGTCGCCGGCAGCAAGCTGTGTCAAGTTCTCAGTCACGCCGTTGATGCCACTCCAAGTAGCGAGGTCGGCAGTCTGCCAAGCACTCCACTTCGACATTGCGTCGCCTGCTACGGCGCACACACGCCACTGATATGCAGTGCCAGCTGTGAGCTTATCGAACTTATACGAAGTAGTCTTTATGCCCGTGAAACGCTGTGCAGCAGCCTTCATTACTGTCTTCGGAGCGACGTTCATGCTCAGGAAGTCCTCAGCCGAGTAGTTGCCGTCGTAGATACCCACAAAGAAGAGGTAGCCACGCTTCTTCGGCTGCACCATTACCTTGTAGTCTTTCATGTCGGCATTATCGAGTACGATTGTAGCCATTGTGCCATCCATTTTTATTGTCTGCTCAGCGATTGTTGCATCATCGTTATCGAGGAGCGACACTGTAATATCAGTAGCATCCTTAGCGTATGCGCTTGCAGAGAGACGAACGGTTACACTTGCCGAAGAGTTGTCGGTAATGAGAGGCGAAGTGAGGTTGCCCTGCTTCTTTGCAGTACCAATCTTTGCACAACCCGGACACTCGAACACCTTATCTCCTGTCCAGCCCTTATTCTGCATCTTGCTATCGAGGTTGGCAGAAATATCGATTGTGCCCTCTACTGCAAGTTTCTCGCCCCATTTGCTGAGGTCTTCGCTCAGTTTAACAGCCTCATCTACAGAAGGCTGAGTGCTCTTCTCGCGCAGTTCTACAGTGTAGCTTTCGGCTCCATCCACTGCGTTCCAACCGCCGGTGAACGATGTCTCGGTCATGTTCATCAACTTCGGCTGTGGTGCATCGAGATTAACACCGCCCATAAATGTGAACGAGATAAGACCATCCTTCTCCGTGATTTCTGTCACTGGCTTGCCGAGGAACTTGCGTCCGTCGCTATTAGCGTTGAACAATGTAGCAGCCGGCTTCGAGGTATCGGTTAGCTCGGTCGACTTTGTAGTGCCAGGGTATGTATCGCCGGATACTGTCTCCGACGTAAGTTTGTTGTCGGCAGGCACAACAGTGAAGCGTTGGTGGTTAGACGTGTTGTTCACCTCATTGTCAAACCACACCTTCTGGTCGTAGTCGACGTGTATGACAAGCATACCGTGGTTAGGCAGAGCAACGTCGGTGCCCTTCAGCTGGCGGTTCTCGAAGATATAGTATTCGTTCTTGTTCGCTTCGTTGAACACAACGCACGCCTCAGGAGCATCGCTCAGCGGCTTCATATTCTTTATGTAGCAAGGCTCGGTGAGGATAGTAGGCTCAATCCAGCCACTCACCCACTTCTCGTAAGTGTTATATCCAGTAGGCTCATAACCATCACCGCCATACGAACCGTAGTCCATCAAGTCCCATGCGTCCATACCGAAGCTGCTTCCTGCTGTGTCGTAGAAGTCGGGGATGCCCATACAGTGGCTGAACTCGTGACAAGCAGTACCAATACCGCTGATATATGTACCAGAGCCGCCATTCAGTTCCGACGAGCAAGCGTATGTACGGATGCGCTGACCGCCAAGCACAAGGCTGTAACCTCCACCTTGTATGTCCCACTCGTGAGGCCAAATGGTATTCGCGTCACCACCTGCAGCCTCACCATAGCCAGCATAAATCACGTACACCTGGTCGACAGCACCATCGCCATCCCAGTCGTACTGCGACATATCCATCTTCTCCTTAGCATAAGCCAATTCGCAAGCCTCCTTAATCATACCTGCAGGGTCAATATCGTTGCCCTGAGCATCATTAGCACCGTATGATGCCATGTTCTTCGACACTGTAACCGGACCTATTACGTCGAACTCAAGGTCTAACTTGCCATAGCTTTGCGCATAGAAATAGTCGTGAACAGAGCCATTGTTACCGTATTTATTGTAGCCAACCTTGTTGAAATAGTCGTTCCACTCAGCCTGAGTGTGCTTCGACTGCATCTTCTTATCCTTAAAGTTCACGAGGATTACAAGGCCCTTACGCTTACCCGTGACGCCTATACCTTCGCCACCAGTAGCACCAGCCATAACCCTGCGCACCGGCTTGCCCGAAGCATCAACCACGCCACGCTTAGCGAGGCGAGCCATGCGGCGAGCGTTGCGCTGCTTAGCACGCTCCATACCGAGCGAACGCACCTTCTGCGATTCGGCAGTGTAGTAGTTCAAGAACGACAACTCTGCAGCACCACGACTCTCAACGTCGTGAGCCACCTGCGCAGACGCAGTCAACTTACCGTTGCTATCGAGCGTAGCATAGCAATATGCACCATCAGCACGCTGCACCAACGGCTGACCATCTTCTGTACTTGTGTAATGGAAATTCTCGTCGCCGCGCAACATCACTGTGAGCACGGAGCCATCAGGCTGCTGCACCTGACGCTTCACACGCTTCGCCGGCACGGCGAAAGCAGAGGCTGCAAGCATGAACATTGCAGCGAGGGTTAGAAATCTTTTTGACATTTAATAGGTTATCTTGATTTTAAAAATAGGTTGCAAATATACAAATAATATCCCGTGCGACGAAATTTTTTCAACGAGAAAGCGCCTTTGTTTCACTAATTCGCTGCACTATTCCATCCAAACGCTTCTGTCGCTGAACGCACTCGCATTTTGTCAGATTATTAACTTCCGCACACTTCCGCTTACTCGTTCAAAGTCCTTTAAGACTAAAAACATCAAAATGATAACAATTAACTGTTTTGTAAGAAAACATGACAAGCGACGGCACTCTCAACCTCACCGAGATTGACGGAGTGAGCGGCAAGGTCTATTACGACCCCAACACAAACCCCCTCACCCTCGAAGACGCCACCATCTAAGAAAAATCCGAAATGGCTCCGGATGCTAGCCATGCAGTGGGACACCCTGCCTGCCGACATCTACATCGTAGACAGCGTGAAGCGCGTGAAGAACTGATAATGCAAACGAATAGCCAACAATACTCTGTAATCCACCCACTTAGCACTGCACACTCAAAACTCGCGAAAAACCGACAACCGATTTTGGTTTTCATTTTTCGCGAGTTATGAGCGGTCAAAAATGCAAATATCGTCTTGGCAAAAAGCGTGCCAGAGATTCAGATGTAAGCAAAAACAAATTTTACGTTGTTGGCTCTTATAAGCATAAAGCAATAAATTGAAAAAGTTTTTGCGGATAACAGTTATGTCTTTCAAAAAAATGTTTTATCTTTGCATCGTCTCACCCATGCTGAAAGCCCCAATGGGCAAAAGGTGGGCAGACATACATATGGTAAAAGGCGTTTTTGTACGCTTTGGTTTTGACGATCGATGAACTTCGCAAATTCAACTGTAAGTCAAAAACAAAGCAATGCAGAACGCCTCATGAGGTGTATTATATACAGCCCTCATTGGCTTCGGACAATTCTATTGTTTGTTGTCAAGAGTGCTTTCTATATACTTACACTGGCGTGGGGCTTTCGGCGTTGCTCGTTTCGACTTACAGGGCAATGCGAAGGCCTATCGATCGTGGAACGAGTGACAGAACCGGCTCCGCGCTTTTTCGTATGTATTAGTGAGTGTATTTCGTCAACAATGGAGTCGGTTGGCAATGATTGTTACGAAAACATAATGAAAATACTACAAAACAATCCCTATCGCTTGTTGGGAGTATATGCTAACTCCCCAACAAAGGAACGACTGGCTAACCACAATCGCATGAAAGCGTTTTTGAAGGTGGGCAAGCCTGTTTCCTTTCCTTTAGATGTGTCACAATATCTTTCTTCAATTAATCGTTCTGAGGCTTCAGTAGCAGATGCCGAAGCAAAACTCACTTTGCCTAAAGAGCAAGTTTTGTATGCTCAATTTTGGTTTGTGAAAACGACTCCATTAGATGATGTGGCTTTTAATCATCTTTTCGCAGGTGAAATAGATAAAGCTGAGGAAATTTGGCAAAAAAGAGAATGTGCATCATCTTTGCAGAATCTTATAGTGTGTGCCTTGATGTGCGGTAAATATGCTGGAGCCATCTCTTTAGCTGAAACTCTGTACAGCAACACGCAGTATATAAATCAATTGGTTGCTGCTGTTGTTGGAATGGGAGGAAACTTCAATGTTTCTGACCTGACCTTTTCTTTCATTGATGTATTGTGTGATGAGATTGGGACAAATAAACTGTTGTCTTTTATAACAAATGCGATATGGAAAGATTACATCAAAGATAAAGCTGTAAAACCTATCATAAGCCACATTCAAGACGCTATTGACGTTGCACATAAATCAAAGGGTAAAGGAGCTACTGCAAGGTTGGAAGCAGGAAGAACTCTGATGAGAAGTACAAAAGATATGCTTTCTGATTTGAGGAGGTTACTTTCTGTATCTGATATACAATATGAGGTGATAGCAGATAAGTTAGCTCAAGAAATTCTTCAGTGCGGAATCGACTACTATAATAATACAAATGATGATGATGCCCCACATAATGCAATGATTCTTCAAAAGTATGCTCTGTCTGTTGCTGTTGGAAACTTGGTAAAAAATAGATGTAAAGAAAATGTAGATACGCTTGAAAAAGTTGGACCAGAATATGCTGTTCGAAATGAAATTAAATTTCTAATGAATATTATTAAGCAACTTCGAGGTGGAGAAGATCATGATAAATATTCAAGAATAATGTTTAAATTTGGCCGCTCTATTTCTGATGTTCAGGGATTAGTTGAAAAAAGCATCCCTTATATAAATAGGATGAAAGAGAAATTGGGATCCTCTGATGATTTGTATATCAAAGTGACATCTGCTGTGGTTTCTACAGCAGTTAATGCTATTGTTGAAATTATCAACATGCAACAGAGCTTATCGCTTGGCAATGCTGATGGATTAAAACCTGTCATTTCTGCAGCCATTTCAGCTATGGGAATCATAGGAAACATTGACATGGATACTATGACCCGCCAATATTACAATAGAAATAATTCAACATTAGTAAGCATGAATAGACGCCGGAACCCAAGCGACGATGGCGCTTGTTACATTGCAACTATGGCTTACGGTGACTATGAGCACCCTCAAGTTCTGATATTAAGGCATTTTAGAGATTTATATCTCGCTCAAAGGAATTGGGGCAAATGGTTTATAAAGACCTACTATAAATATTCACCTAAACTTGTTGAGAAACTTAAAAATCACACATTGATAAACAAATTTATAAGAAAAAGTCTTGATGGCTTCATTTCATGTATAAAAAACAAATACAAATAATGATGAAGAGAATATTTATTATCATATTACTATCTGTGTTAAGTTTTCAGTTAACTACAGCTAAGTCATCATCAGACAATGATATGATTAAATCATTGGAGAAAAAGTGTGTCACCTTGCAGAGTCAGCAGTCACGTACTGCAAATGATTTATGCAAATTGAAGGATAAGCAGAAAGAGAGCGACAAAAGAATACAAGCTCTCAAAAGTGAGACCAATAGCCAGAGTGTAGTTATCGACAGTTTGCGCAATACTTGCAAACAATTGACAGAAACTCAATCTGCCGATCGTAAGAATGTGAATGGCATGATAGACAAGACCAATAGTAACGTGCAGGCAAACCAAGAGACCTTGCAAAGCCGTACTCTGTTGGTTTGCATCATAGCTATACTATTGTTAGTTATCATAGTGGGAGTTACTACCCGATTGGCAAAACGCATAAAATCGGGTAATACATCTATTGATGAAGTGCGTAAGGCGCAGGATGCGTTGCAAATTGCGCAAGAAAAAATGCAAGAAGAATCAATAAAACTTGACGATAAACTGTTGGAACTGTTTGACAGGCAAATTGCTAATGCTCCGAAAACTGAGGATAATGGTAAACCAGACCATTCACTCGCCTTAAAAGTTGCCGACGAAATTGTAAGAATAGAGTTGAATATGTCGCGCATGGATTCCTCAATCAAGGGTTATAAGCAGTTGGCTAAAGCCGTGGAGCGTATAAAAGACAATTTCAAAGCCAATGGTTATGAGATTGTTGATATGCTTGGAAAACCATATAATGAAGGCATGAAAGTTATCGCCAATTTCGTTGTTGATGAAGATTTGGAGGAAGGAAAGCAAATCATCACCGGCATAACAAAACCACAAATAAACTATAATGGGCAAATGATACAAGCTGCTCAAATAACCGTAAGCCAAAACATCTAAAAACAACAATATCATGGCAAGGAATAAAATAGACTATGGCATAGATCTCGGAACAACAAATTCCGCTATCTGCCGCATGGAAAAAGGAGAACCTGTCGTTATCAAAACAGATGTATTGAAGGATACGATGCCTTCATGCATATCTGTAAATAAGAAAGGCTCGATAAAAGCTGGTGACAGTGCCTATAATACGATGAAGCAAGACAAGCGTCGTGCTACAAAGTCATGGCACAAAGGTGCTTCAAATACATACGTTGAGTTCAAGCGTACGATGGCAACCGACACTCAATATCCATGCGCAAACTTGAACAAGAGTTTTTCTTCTGAGGAGTTGTCTGCGGAAGTGTTGAAGACTCTGAAATCTTTTGTTACTGACGAAACATTTAGCTCGGTAGTTATTACTGTTCCAGCAAAGTTTACGGTCAATCAAAAGACTGCCACAATGGAAGCTGCAAAGATGGCAGGTTTTAAGCATTGTGAGCTACTTCAGGAGCCTATTGCGGCTTCAATGGCATATGGAGTTTCTTCCGATGAGAAAAACGGAACATGGATGGTCTTTGACTTCGGTGGCGGAACCTTTGACGCTGCTCTACTAAAAGTTGAGGACGGCATAATGCAAGTTTTCGATACAGAGGGCGACAACTATCTTGGGGGAAAGAACTTGGACTATGCCATTGTTGACAACATTATTATACCATACTTGCAAGAGAATTATGCAATAGATGGTTATTTGCAGGATGAGGAAAAGAAGGAAGTTCTTCGTGATGCAATGAAAACATACGCTGAAGATGCAAAGAATCAACTTTCCTTCAAAGACCATGAGGATATTATCTCCAACTTGGGTGATCTTGGTGAAGATGAGGATGGTGAGGAGATTGAACTTGACTTGACTTTGACTCAGGCACAAGCATTTGACATGATGCGTCCGTATTTTCAAAAGGCAGTGGACATCTGCAAGAACCTTATTCAGCGTAACAATCTCAATGGTTCACAAATAACGAAACTGATTCTTGTTGGCGGTCCGACGCATAGTCCTCTCATCCGTCAAATGTTGAGAGAACAGGTTACTCAGAATGTTGACACAAGCATAGACCCTATGACGGCTGTTGCAACTGGTGCTGCCCTCTATGCTTCAACATTGGACGCTGAGGTTTCAGATGATGAAATCAAAGTCGGAACAGTTAAACTTGATGTCAGCTATGAGTCAACCACAGTTGAAATGACAGAATATGTACCAGTTTGTCTCACTGATGGTTCGGCTTTCAATAAGGTTTTAGTTGAGTTTGTAAGAGGAGACAAGGCATGGGCGAGCGGAAAGATAGAGATTAATTCTAATGGTGATGTAGTAGAATTAAACCTGTTAGAGGGCAAGGCAAATTCGTTTAATATATCATGCTATGATGGCAAAGGCAATTCCCTACCTTGTTTCCCTAATGAAATCACGATAATTCAAGGCTCAGTTGTAGGAGCTGCACCATTACCTTATAATATAGGTATTGCCACTTGGAATGAAGATAAGAAGCGCGGTGTTTTCCGTATGGCAAAGGGATTGGAAAAGAATAAGCCGTTGCCAGCAACTGGTGTAATCAATGACTTGAGAACCACCAATCAACTGCGTCCAGGACTTTCAAGCGATGTGTTGATTGTGCCAATTCATCAAGTTGATGATTTCGCGGAGGCAGAAGGGAAATCAGCTTCTCTCTATGAGCATGTCGCAGATGTTGTCATTACAGGTGATGATGTTGATACCCTTATACCTGCAGATAGCCTTGTTGATGTTACGCTGAAGGTAGACTCTTCTGAGCAGATGAAACTTGAAGTCCATTTTCTCGCTACGGACTTCACTGTTGAGAAAGTCCTTGATACAAGCAAGAAGCATACAATGGAGGATGCAAATGAAGAAATTAGCAAAGGCTTTGCAGAAGCGGAAAGCGGTATGGAAACTTTGTCCGAAAGCGGTATAGATGTAAATGATTTGCAGAATGAACTTGCAACTATACGCACAGACAACGAGAATACAACAGAGAAGAAAGAGGTTCTCAACCATTTGCGTGAATTGCTAAGAAAAATAGAAAAACTTGATGCTGGCACAGAGTGGCAACGTCTTGAAAAGGAGTTGCGTGAGGAGTTTGACAAACTCGAAAAAGCTCAAAATGATTTGGGTAATGAAAAGTCAGCTCAGTTAGTTAATCAACTACGCACACAAACAGACAATGCCATTCGCACAAAGAATGTACAAGTAGGTCGTGAAGTCTTGGAACAGATAAATAGTCTTTTCTTCCAACTCACAATGCTTTATCAGTGTATGGGTGTCATTAGACATTGCAACGACCGTTTTTCAGTTATCTGTTGGAAAGATTCTTCACGTGCCCGACAACTGATAGATCGTGGCATGGAGCAGATTAATGACAATCCTACTACTGAAGGATTGCGCCAAATCGCAGCAGGACTGTTGAAGCTTATGCCAAAGGAGGATGCGGATGATGCAGGAGGAAAATTAAAATAAATACTATGATAAGAATTATTTTAACAGTTTTAGCCTATTGCTTTGTAGGATGGCTTCTGTGCGACATCGATCCAGACAAGTATTACACATGGTATTCTGGCATTTGGCACGGGTTGTTTTTTATACCAAACTTGTTGCGTAGCTGGCTGGGTGATGCCATATATAAAGCGAATGACTACAGCACGGGATACAATATATGGTGGTGGATTTTTACCATATGGAGCTGTTTAGGGTTTGTCTTTGGTGGAAGTAATCAACAAAGTAATAGATAACATTCATGTATTTTGGCAAGAACGATAAAATAGACAAATACACAGTAGCGTTTCCGCATAAGCAAGGGTCTTATGCGGAAACCTATCGTGTAAAAGATACAAGTGGCAAGACCCGCTTCTTGAAACTTATCAATTACTCAAAACTCAATCGTAATCAGATTGATGACAATGGGCGAGTGATAGAGGTTGAGATTGCCAAACTGTTGAATCACCACAATCTTTGTCAGTTTGTAGATTCTGGCAACATGATGATGAATGGCAGTCAATTTGCGTGGTTTGTTACGGAATTTGTTAGTGGCGAGACGTTGTCGCAAAAAATAATACGTGATGATGATATCAGCGTGTATGAGATAAAGACAATTGCTAAGGCCGTATTGTCAGCACTCTCGTTTTTGCATACACGACAAGTGCCAATTATCCATAACGAGGTTACAATTCAGAATGTATTTCTAAATTTTGTTGGTGATTTGAGCAGTTTGAAACTGATAGACTTTGGACATGCTCGTTTCCTAAATCAAAGACCAAGCAAGCCCGACTTGAAAGAGTTGAATCCGTTTTATCTTGCACCAGAACGCTTTTCTGGTGCTTGCTCTACACAGTCTGATTTATATGCAGTAGGAGCATTGATGTACCAACTTCTTTATGGAGAATTACCATGGTTTGTTGATGTTTCAAGGAAGAGTAATCAAGACATCGTGGATTGTATCTTGACAGAACGTGAAAATGAACTTTGTTTGCCTAAAGAGGATGTTTATGAACTTGACGATCAGTTGCTGAACGTAATGGCTAAAGCATTAAGTTATGATGCGGAGGATAGGTTTAAAACTGCTGATGAGTTTATAAAAGCTATTGATGGCGAGATAAAAGTAGAACGTCAGTCAACAAAGCGAAGATTTCTATCACAGCAGCAGCCTAACTGTACAACAATTCCAACGCCAATAAAGAAAAAAGGTGAAGGCTTTGCTGCAGTGGCGGGCATGGACGAGCTGAAGCAATTGATGCGTGAAGAGGTTATAGAACCTCTCCATAATCCAGAAGAATATCGTCGTTATGGCATAACAATACCCAATGGAATGTTGCTATACGGTCCTCCTGGATGCGGAAAAACATTCTTCGCCAAGCATTTTGCAGAAGAGGTAGGCTTCAACTTCATGTGTATTACTCCAGCTACATTGAAAAGCCGTTATGTTAATGCTACGCAAGAGAATATTGCAAAAATGTTTGAAGAGGCAGAAGAGAATGCTCCTACGGTGATATTCATTGACGAGATGAACGAACTTGTACCTAATCGTGATAGTGGTGATATACATGAGATGTCAAGAAGTGCTGTAAACGAAATGCTTGCACAGATGGACAGAACTGGCGAAAAAGGTGTTTTTATTATCGGAGCAACCAACTATCCCAACATGATTGACCCTGCGATTTTGCGTGCGGGGCGTTTGGACAAAAAGTATTACATTGGTGTGCCAGACGCAGACGCTCGAATGGCTTTGTTTAAGTTGTATTTGGAAAAACGTCCATATGACTTTGGCTTAGACTACTTGCAATTAGCCGATATGACTCAAGGTTATGTATCTGCTGATATACAACTGATAGTTAATGATGCCTCACGAAATGCACTTCGCCAACATAGTAAAATAACAATGGAGCTATTAAAAGCTGCAATTACAAACACCACTCCTTCACTTAGCAACAATGAATTACACAAATATGAGCGCATTCGAGCTATGATGAATGGCGAAGAAGTTAAGAAATCAGATGATAGACCTCGTATAGGTTTTAACATTTAAATTATTACTTTTATGACAAAAGAAGAGCTATACTTGAAAACCATTTTCTGTTGCATAGCTTGTGATGGAAATATTGCTACAGAGGAAGTAGATATGGTTAGAGATTTGTGTGCAAAAGACAGAATTTTCCACAATCTGGATTCTGAAGAGTACCTCAACTCATGGATTACAGAAATCAATGAGCAAGGTGGTGCGTTTTTACAAACATATCTTAAAGAGATAAATTCAGTAGAATTGAACGAACAAGAACAGTTACTACTGGTATCATTAGCAATCAAAGCAATAGAAGCAGACAACAACATAGAATATGCAGAAGTGAAATTCTTCAAAAAGATACGTTCAAAACTTACTATAAGCGATGAGGCTATATTGGCAGAACATCCCGATAAAGAAGATTTTCTCTTGCCAGATATCAACATAACTGAAATTCCTCAGTGGGACGACAGCACACATTTTTCGCAAATATCTATTCAAACCAACTAAACGTTAACGACTATGTGGAATCCTTTTAAAAAGAAAGACCCATTAGAGGGACAAAGGGCTAACTATGCTTTAGCATTTGACATCGTTCCAAAAGTTCTGAATGCATTCAACACTGGAAATATGCCATTGACAGAATTGGAAAACGTCTCAACTTTCATGAACTTTGCCGATGACAGCAAGAATATCATAAAATGGAAAAAGATGACGATTTCTGGCACCGATTTCAAAAGCTATCAAGATAAGCATATGATAATAATTCGGTTTCCAGAGCCGTTTACCTTATCAAGTGCAAAGGCTGGAATAATTGTTGTTGATAAAAAATATCATCAAACAAGATACTTTACACTGGAAGCTTCTTTTGGTGAGTGTATGATAGTTGAAATCTCAGGACAGAAGCGCAACAATACAGGTATTACTATTGCAGATAAAGAAGACCTTACAGAATTTGCATCTATCGTTTTCAGTTTAGCCATAAAGCAAGACAATAATAATTTTGCATCAACAGAACCTGTCACAAATAAGCAAGAACAAGCTGGTGCTGGTGAAAGAGTCATAGCATTATCGCTTAATACTCTAATAGAACAAATGTCAGCAAGTTATTCTGAATGGAAAGGTCTGTTTACAGTAACTCCTATGGCTGACCATGTTTTGGTTAAATGCCATAAAGGGTTTGATGATACAAATACTCGCAAAGCTATACCATGTTTATGGAGAAGAAAATCCTTTGTTGATAATTGCAAAATGTTTGATGTCAAAAGAATTGTTTTTTTAGACATGGTAAATAATACATTTGATGAACTAAGCCCAATGGAAATAGATGCGTCACGATTTCCTTGATTAACGAGTGTAAGGGTTCTCTTTGTTTGGAATAAACAAAATATTTTATTTCCACGGAGCTATATAAAGAAACTAGCATTTACTTAAACCATACAATATGAAAGCATTAATATCTTTTCTGATATTCATGATCAGCTCGCTTTGCTGCTATAGCCAGTCTTCCGTGACGGGTGCGCAGCAGACTGTCGCGGCGCAGCGTGCGTCTTTCAATGATATCATTAGCATTGGTGAGCTGATAAAGAGTGTGAAAGAAGGCAACGTTGGTATTAAGAAGATTGCGGAAAGGAGCGGCTATGCGTTTCGAGGTCGCTATCACGACCCTGAGTTGAACGACTTCTATTATGAGGATGTCTACTATAAGAATTGTATGGTGGCGACAGACGGCAGTCCGATTAAATATGGTAAGGGTAATTCTTCTGTGTTGATAGCAGGAAGCGTTGGTTTCGGACCTTTCGTCTCGATTCGTGTCTACAACAAACGTGCCTATAACCACATAAAATCAGAACTAAGAAACAAGTTTCATTTCAAAACTGCGGAGGTTGATGGCAAGTGGACAACTTTGAAGAAAGGGAATGTGGTTGTTGACGTTTCCGTGGATGGCAACGCCTATTGTTTTACCTTTTACATCAAATAGACGTTGATTAAAAGCTGGCGTGAACTGAGTTGGGACTGAGTTGGGACTAGGCTTGTGCTGGCAGATAGGCTGGCAGATATCGCTTTCAGGAGCGTATCTTCCAGCCTATATTATACTTATAATGTGAGAGTTACGGCAATGCTGTAAGATATGGGGGATTTTTTCACGTACTGGGGTGTTATAGGACGAGATGATGATTAAGAACCATGCCTTAGCTTTATAGTCTCACCCCATATTTCCAGACGCCTTCATTCATCATCTGTGATGGCATAAACTCTTTCATACAGTCGACAATGGTATTGAGCATCCGCTCTTTGATACAGTCTTCCCTGATGTATAGGGATATGCGTCTTTGTGAAAGATGGTCTCCGTCTATCTTTCTTACATTCTTGCGCTGCGCCTCGCTCAAGAAAGCGAGATGCATCTCTGGTATGATGGTGAAGCCTCCGTTATTGTCGACAATGCGAATCAGAGTATCAATGCTGCCAGCTTCATAGATATGCTGCCCTTTGCTTTTCGCTTTACAGAAGGAGAATGCACTGTCTCGAAGACATTGCGCTTCTTTCATGATCCACATATTCTCATGCTCCAAATTCTCCGGTTTGAACACGGGCAGCTTGCGCCAACAGTCTGCCGACAAATACACGTAGAAGCGTTCGGTGTAAAGTGGTATCTCCAACAATCCTTTACGAAGTTGGTCTGAGACAGCGATGCCAGCATCTATTTCTCCATTTTTCAAAATAGTAAACATTTCCTCAGATTTCATCTCTTGTATTGAGAGATTTACCTCTGGATAGTCTTTTCTGTAATGCTTGATAAATTCGGGAAGAATGTAAGGAGCTATGGATGGGCCTACGGACAGGGACAAAGATTTGGCTATCTGGTTCTTTTCTTCAGCCACGAGTTCTGCGATTTTCTCAAGCTCTATCAGAGTCTTTTTAGCCTGAAGGATGATTTTCTCTCCGACACTTGTCTGTGTCACCTGTTTGTTGGTGCGGTCGAAGATACGCACGTCCAGTTCGTCTTCCAACTTCTGTAGCATGGCGCTGAGTGTGGGTTGGGAGATATTGCACGAGTCGGCCGCCTTTGCAAAATTGCGAAAGCGACCGATGGCTACGATGTATTTGAGTTGCTGCAGATTCATCTTGCTTTGAGTTTACAGATTAATTGGGTCATGTTGCCCATTGGACAGAACACACACCAGGTTCTGGGGCGATAGATGACGGTCAGCAGAACGCCAACAATCAGCGAAGTGAGCATGATGCCATAGAGTCCGAAGGCAAACTGTGCCTTCCACGGCTCAGTCTCCACGGGGTAAGCCCAATGCCATGGCACGTTAAAGGTCCATAGCAGATGAATGGTCTGGCGGAGATTTTCAGCGCCTTTAGCTACCATTGCAGTAAGGATAATCATCTGGATGAAGAAGAACATGAAGAACAGGAGAAAGCCATGGCGGAACCATCTGGACGACAGCCATCTTGGCGCCACTTTCTTACGCGACAATCCCAGGGTATTACCTATTTGTAGGAAGAGTTGTCCTCTTCCACAATAGTTGTTGCAATATCCTTTTCCGCCACCGAATATCGCCATAATCAGTGGAATCAGAAAGCAGATGACTCCGAGCCATGCGAACACGATGTTGAAAAAACCGAGAGTGAAATAAGTGGCAGATACAAGCCACATGTAGTCGCTCCATTCTTTATTTTTCTGTTTTGCCATACAAGTCAAATTTAAGATACTAAACGGATTGTCTTAATACTTTGTGCATCACTCCCGCCGGACAGTTTTTCTCGCAGATGCCGCAGCCAATACACTTCTCTTCATCTATTTTGGCGTAGCATCCCTTGTATATACTGATGGCATCCTTAGGACACACTTTCACGCAAACACCACATGCCACGCAGCGGTCCTGCTCGTTAATTGCTTTATACTTAGCCATGTCGTTGTTGGGTATAATGGTTTGATATATAAGAATGTCGTATAGATTCTACAGCTTACTCCCGGCAGCCTTCCTTTTCCAGTATTTCTTCCAGGAATTCAGATGCGTCAGCCACGCAAAGAGGACATTCGCGAAGCACCTTTCCTGTGCCCACACCTTTTAGCAGTTTGCATTGTGTGGCACCATTGCGCTGCTTAAATTTATCCATAATTTGCCTCATGCCCTTGATAGACTTTGCCTTGTCCTTAGTGGCAAGTCCGAGTACGATGCCAGCTCCAACGAGGGTGCCACAAGTTCCATCCATATTACCCATACCAGCCGCAAAGGCATTGCCCGCATTCTTAATAGTTTCTTCTTCCATTCCGGTGAAGTCGTGGTAGGTGCAAAGCACAGCCTGTGTGCAATTATGTGAACCGCAACGTTTCTTTTCTGCCGCTATTTCTTTTCTCGTTTCCATATTGTCTTACTTGTTCTTTAAATTGGTGTTTCGATTTCGCGTACAAAGATAATGCTTTTATTATAGATATACCAAAGACACCAACTATACTTTCATAGATAAATTCTATCGTTGCGATATTCTTCATTATTGAGAGATATGTTTTTCACGTACCGGGGTGTTACAGGACGGGATGATGATATTATGATTCCAATTCTTCTAATTCACTTTAAATAGCCAATCATTCACTACACTGTAAAATTAACTTTTAATAAATAATAACGGATAAACATTTTCATTTTTTATTATTACTTTTGCCAACAAATAAAAACAACAAAAAAGAAGAACACTTTTTACACGCTAATAGGGTTTTAAAGACATTATGAAGATAGGATTGTTTATTCCATGTTACGTCGATGCATTGTATCCGGAAGTGGGAGTGGCAACGTACAAGCTCCTGACAAGCCTCGGACTCGACGTCACCTACCCTCTCAAGCAGACTTGCTGCGGACAACCTATGGCAAACGCCGGCTTTGAGAAGATGGCTACGGACATCTCACGACACTTCGACGACCTCTTCAAGGAGTTCGACTACGTGGTTGCACCATCGGCATCGTGCGCGGCTTTTGTCAAGTTTTATCATCCACGACTTGCCAAGGGCAATCACGAATGTCTCACGTCAAAGAAGACAATGGACGTGGTAGAGTTTCTACACGACGTCGTAAAACCAACAAGCCTCAAGGCTCACTTCCCGCACATAGTCAGCGTACATAACTCGTGTCACGGCGTACGCGAACTGGGACTATCGTCGCCCTCAGAAAGACAGGTGCCGCAGTTCAACAAGATTATCGACTTGCTTAAACTCGTGGACGGCATCACCATCCGTGAGCCGGAGAGAAAAGACGAGTGCTGCGGATTCGGAGGTATGTTCTCCGTAGAAGAGCCGGACGTGTCGAAACGCATGGGAGAGGACAAGATAGAACGTCACATGGCTACGGGAGCAGAATACATCACCGGTCCCGACTCGTCATGCCTTATGCACATGCAGGGCATTGCAAAGAAGGAGAACAAGCCTATAAAGTTCATACACGTGGTAGAAATATTAGCAGCAGGACTATGAGCACAATACATTCAGAAGCGGCACGACGCTTCAACGACAACAGAGCAAAGACCACATGGCACGACGCCACCTTCTGGTCGCTAAGACAAAAACGCGACAACATGGCGTCAGGGTTGTCAGAATGGGAGGAGCTGCGCGAACATGCCAGCCAGATAAAACAGCACACCGTAACGCACTTGGCTGACTATCTGGAGGAGTTCAGCACGCAACTGGAGAGCCGTGGTGTCATTGTGCATTGGGCTAAAGACGCCAACGACTTTAACAACATCGTGCTCGACATACTGCAAAGTCATGGCGTAAAGAAGATGGTGAAAAGCAAGTCGATGCTTACCGAGGAGTGTGCCATGAACCCATTCCTTGAGAATCACGGCATCGATGTCGTGGAGACCGATCTTGGCGAACGCATCCTGCAACTGCTACATCAGAAACCGAGCCACATCGTAATGCCTGCCATACACCTGAAGCGAGAAGAGGTGGGACAGATGTTCGAGGAGAAAGGCATCAGCACGGAGAAAGGCAATTACGACCCGACATACCTTACGCAATGCGCACGCAAGCATCTGCGCAACCAGTTTATGGAAGCAGGAGCAGGAATGACAGGATGCAATTTCGGTGTGGCAAAGACCGGCGATATCGTGGTTTGCACCAACGAGGGCAACGCCGACATGTCAACATCAATGCCCAAGCTACATCTCGTGGCAATGGGAATAGAGAAGATTGTACCCGACTACAAGTCGCTCGCCGTATTCCAGCGACTGCTCTGCCGCTCTGCTACCGGACAGCCCACAACGGCATACACCTCACACTTCCGTCAGGCAAGACCGGGAGCGGAGATGCACGTCATCCTCGTGGACAACGGACGAAGCGACATCCTTGCCAACGACGAGCATTGGGAAACGCTGAAGTGCATTCGCTGCGGAGCCTGCATGAACACCTGCCCCGTATACCGCCGCTCGGGTGGCTACTCATACACCTACTTCATCCCCGGACCTATCGGCATCAACCTTGGTATGCTGCACGATGCGTCACGCTACAGCGACAACGTCAGCGCTTGCACGCTCTGCCTCTCATGCGACAACGTATGCCCGGCTAAGGTGAACCCCGGTTCGCAGGTCTATATGTGGAGACAGAAGCTCGACTCGCTGCACAAGGCGAACACGATGAAGAAGTGCATGTCAAAGGGAATGGAAGAACTCTTCAACCATCCCCTACTCTATTCTTCAGCCTTGCGTCTGGCCCCTCTTGCCAACCTCATACCTGACAGCCTTACGCACATACGCTCACTCAATCCGTGGGGCGTGGGACACGCAATGCCGAAATTTGCGAATGAGTCGTTCCAGACAATGTGGAAGAAAGGAAAACTGAACCAAAACGAACAGAAAGAACAATGACATACAAAGACGAACTATTGGAGAAGTTGCGACGCAACACACACGAACAGTATCCGATGCCCAACACACCGATAGACGGCATATCGTACGACGACACGGTAAAGCAGTTTGTGGATATGAGCATGTCGGTGGGCAGCAAAGTGGTGATGGCTAAGCCGAACGAAAAGCTTGACGACATCGTAAGAAACGCCTATCCGGAGGCAAAGACCATTGCCTCTAATATCGCAGAACTCACCATCGCCACCATCAATCCCGACACCGTGGCAGAGGCGCAAGACCTTAACGGCACCGACGTAGGAGTGGTGTACGGACAGATTGGAGTGGCGGAGAATGGTTGCGTCTGGATTCCGCAGGACATGAAGGAGAAAGCAGTCTGCTTCATCAGCGAATATCTGGTCATCGTCCTCCCGAAGAGCGGCATCGTGAACAACATGCACGAGGCATACGACCGCATCTGCATGCCAGAAACCGGACTCGGCACATTCATCTCTGGACCATCAAAGACTGCCGACATAGAGCAGGCACTGGTAATGGGAGCGCAGGCTGCACGCGGCGTGACAGTGGTAATAAGAGAAGAAGAGTGAATATGATGCAGAGGACCGTAAGGACAAAACTGCGTTCTTACAATAGAGTCGTGTCTGTTCTTGAATCACATTCTAATCTCGTTACCAAACTATTCAATGAAGAATCCAGCAGAGAGTTAACCATGCAGGTATTCCATCTATTGGTAGCAGGTGAGCAAAAGGAAGATATTGAGGAGAGAACACTTGACTCTGCAGAGAATATTTCACCTAACGAAATGAGCAGTTATCCTTGTGATGGCATTGTTTCTAAATCCAATCCTTTAGGAGTTTGTTGTAAGGATTTATCGTTCTTTATCACAGAAATTACATCTACGGTGAACAATACAGTTGCGCAAGTTGGAAATGGACGTAAGATTACAGGTCTGTTAAACCCAAATCGGTCATTAGAAAAATCGCTTTCATTTTGTCTTAAAACATGACAAAAGATGCACATTGTGTTAGTATACAGATACTATAACGATGGTATGGTCCACTACAATCTGACTTTTTGTACGAGAAAATCTCTAATGACCATTTGGGTTAAAGTACAATAATAGGAACGTGAATGAGAAACAGATTCTGGATCTTAAATATAATATCAACCGGGTGATTTTAGCCGAGTTTTAGGAACATCGAACTGGACGCCCTAATTACTAAATAAAAAAGTTCCGGAAATCTATGTTGATCTGCGGAACTCTTTTATTTAGTCCATTTCATTAAGTTGGATATCAAGCGCATGGTCATCAATACGAACCTCGTATTCTGCTGCAGAGTCATAATAGACATTGACCGGTAAGTGGCAGGTGACTGACGTGTGGTTGCGTATATAGTCATCATCGCCAAAGATTATTTTCTCCAGCTCCCAACTCTTTAATAACTGTCGGTCGGAGTCATTGGTGATATTACCGATGTGCTTCATGACAGGAATTTGATATCCATCACTCGAGGGAGCAACAAGGAACAAATAGTCTCGAGCGCGACTCATTGCAACGTTGATAATATTCTCATTGTTTATATGACTACCGGCAGACACTTTGGCAGGTGGATTCATCACAACAAGCATAATGTCGCATTCATCACCCTGGAAGCTGTGTACTGTTCCACAAGAGATCTTACAGTTGGCTTGGTCGATAGGTCGACGCTCTAATAACTGGCTGATAGCTTTAGCTTCAGCACCATATGGGCAGACTATGCCAATGGTGTAATCAGTACCTGAATACTTGGCAGCAATTTGCTCTGCCATGTATCTCGCCATATTATAGGTGAAGATTGCTGCATAGAGATGGAAGGCAGACTCATTGATAGCGCCAATACCAGTCAGACTATCAAACTCCTGGATATCAAAGCCAATGAAGTTCAGTGTCTTTGTCGGTATGCCGTCCAATTGCAATGGTTTCTGAGGAGCACGATATGCGAAAGGTTTCACCATACCGTCGTATGAGAATCGACTTACAAGGTTGCCAATGACAGGCACAGAGCGATACTGCGTCAACAGAGGTACGATTGGATAACGCTTATAGTCCTGAATGGCAGATCTGATATTATCAATACCAACCATCTGATAGATGTTCTCCAGATTTATCTGGTTCTGACCAATAGGTTGAATCTGCTTAGGATCACCAGCAATGATAAACTGAGATTCCTTTCCCCTATGTAAAATATAGGTGATGTTGACTATATCAATCATCGATGCTTCATCAATCACTATATAATCCCAAGGGAATTCGCAGATGACCGTGTCATCTGGTTTTAAGGTGTCATAAGCATAGCGGGCCACGGTTGTAACTACAATGTTGTTGTCGTACAAATCCATGTCCATGGTGTCACGAGTCTTCATAATGCCATAATCCTCAATGAGAGCCGGATCTTCCGTTGAGCCATAACGACTTAAGCAATCAAAGCAATCCTCATCCTCAGTAAGACGCTTAGCAATGACATCGGCAGCCTTGTTAGTTGGCGTGAGTACCAAAATATTAGTTTTGGTATCAGCACCTTTGAGAATATCACTAATCTCTGTAACCAAACGAGTGGTCTTACCCGTTCCTGGAGGACCATAGATGAATCGTATAGCATCTGGCAGATTATCTTTTAGATTATAATCATCAGGATAACCAAGTTGCAGGAAACGACGTGTTAGAGAAGTGATGAAGTTGGTATCACTCTCTGCGTTCAGACGGAAGAAATTTGCTCTGTGATAGAGTTTCATATCGTCATCATCAACATTGTCGTTCAACATGATATCAATCGATACACTATCCACCTTGACAAGAGTGCCTTTCACTTTTCTGCTTGCCCTATTGTCGTAAGCAAACACCTCTGTATATCCTGCACCTTCAACCCATGTCTGAACAACAGATGACGGACTATACAGACGTAAAATCTTCTTATCAGATATGAATTCACGCTGATAGAAGTCTACTTGCTGAGACCGTTTCTGTGACTTTGAGCGATCTGAATAAACTAGCTCGGTGAGATACTTGAACCACAGGTATGTGTAAGGTTCCGTCTGATCAAGAAGATCACTAATAGCAAGATTCTCTTCTGCTTCCTCTGCATGACGCTGTGCCTCTGTATTGCGTGCCTTTAAGTCAGACTGTGATTTAGCAAAGCTTGACTTAGACTTGCGAGAGTCATATTCCTGATTACCAAATACATCGTTGCTCGAATGCTGTGGCGGTTGATACGGTTCTGCTTGGGGTTGGAATGAACCATCTCCTGAATAGTGGGCCGTTGGGCGAGAAACAGGTTTTGCAGCTTCTTGCTTCCACTTTTCTATTAGTTTTGATTTGACGTCTTTCTTTTCCTTAGGATGCTCAACACTTGATGATGGATTGCTATGGTGCTCCTCTGGGCGCTGAGTTTCTGCGGAACGTTGATACGATTGGTGATGACCACCCTTGTCACTTCGTGTCTTGCGTGTGGCAGGAGTCGAGGACTCATTATCGTATTCTTCCTCTTCATTAAGACCATCAAGATCATAAATACCATCGTCTTCTTCATCGGGATATGGCTGTCCAAAGTCTTTATCATCAGAAGTCAGTGTATTAACAGGCTGCTGAGGAGATTCTATATTTTGAGCGGCGTTGTCGCTCTCATGGTTAAGAGAATCATCCAATTGAGCATCATCCTCGTAGTCTTCTATAAACTCCTCTGTAGTATCCTCTTCTGCGATGTTAAGACCAGCTTTATCCTCTTGTGGCAGAAGGTCATAAAACTCTGGAGAGTAATCATAGTCTTGTTGCTGTAAGAACTTGCTGAAAGGAGTGAGGAACATCTTTTTGAGCAATGCATCATCGAATCCTTTGATTTCAAAGACACGCTTTACCCATGTAAGTATGTCAAGGAATAATGGGCCTAGCCAAGAACCTTGATACCAAAGATGTTCGTCATCTTCAATATAAGAAGGTAAGTCCGTCTTTATGTTGTCATCATATTTGTATTCAATGAGATCACAAGAGCATATTTCACAAGCATCAAGTTTTGCTTTGCGTTGCATATAAATGTCCTTCCACTCATCACGGCCAGACTTATAAGAGATATACAAGAGACGCTTTGCTATTTCTGTTTTTGCTTCCTCGTCATCAAAATATTTACCCGATTTGATTTTCTTAAAATCATTGTTTGTAATTACTTGGATCTTTAAGATTGAACACAGTCTGTTGTAGTCTGACTGAAATTCTGGCATATATGCCGGGTTGCACACGTATGAGCTACTGCTAAAGTTACCCGTTAACGTCTCATTATGCCACTGCAATGCTACTAGTTCCTTAAGTGGGACGAACTTTTTTTGCCCATTGAACCAGTTAGCAGATTCTATAAATTTGTTGATTTCATGTTGGCGTTGTCTTAAAACATCATCTGGTGTCTCAATTACCCATTTCATGACATCACGTCTGTAGTCTGGGATATCAAGTTTCAGATATTCAAGACAATCAGAAAGACAAAGTCGAGTTCGTAAGCCAATATACTTTACCCACTCGGGCAATTCAACATTAGGTAACTTTGTTGCACCATCAGAGAGGGCCAGCACCATCTTCTGGAGTTGTTCGTTACGATAATTGTATAACTCCATGGCCTTTTTATTGCCATTTGCCGATGGTATACATGCAACATCTCTCAGTTTCTCGCAAGTACAGATATTTGCAAGTTCAAACTCTTTGTTCGTTGCGTATGTTGACCAGAAATATCTAGAGAACCGTTCGTTCGCAAGTAGCTGAATATCCTGTTCACGGAATCTTCCGCAAACATTCAAAAATCTGAAGAATTTGAACATGACGTCTTTATTAGCTTGCCCCTTTATGTAATCATCTGAAATAAATGGACGGTATGTAATACCATTTGCCTCAAAGTCACATTCTGGCTGATAAGCAGAACCAAAGTACATATCTGCACTATCGTGCAACTTTCCATCTTTCCCCCACAAACGTATAAGTTTGTTACTTTGACGGTACAAAACTTTAATACCATCAGGATCTTCTGTATATACCTGAGCTAACTCACGAATTATATTGAGATGTCTTTCTTCTTTGAATAAATCCTGATGGGCCAGGAAATAGTTGAGCTTTTCATTGCGAATCTGCGTATGGTTAGATAGCGTATTTCCGCATACATCAGCGACATTGCATAGCAATCGGCAAATTCTACTTACTTTATCCGACGAAATATCGCTACGAGTGATATATTCCTCAGATACAAGATTGTCCATGTTGATATCTGGGAACGGCATATTTTCGATATCGAAATAGCGGCCACTAAGAATTGCAGCAGAAGGTTTACGATAGTTGCCGTCTGCACATAAAAGAAGTAATTCGGCAAATTGACCTTTTATTTCATCATTATCTTGTTCCCTGAGTTGCTTACTTAAAGTATTCTCTTGATCTGCCAGTAAATCTACTATATCTACTCGTTGGTATTGAGATAGATTGGGGAGAACATGCTTGGCAATAAGTTCGCCAGTATCAGTCGTAATATGAAGTGCTTTGAACAATTTTGACCAATCGCGATCGCCATCATTGGCCTCTTTGTAAGCATCACTGACAAAATATGGCTTAACTGCAAACTCAGCAAAGAATGTTTCAATATTTGATGTATCAGAGTAAGCCGAAGAGATGAATAGCTCTTCTGGCTTGCAGACAATATCTACCACAGAATTTAATTCATGGCCAAAGATAGGGAATACTTTAAATTTCTTATTGTCGTCTTGCTTGAATTTAGAGTCATAAACCCATCTCCAAAAGCGAACATTCCGCTCCTGGTCTGTAATATATTCTTTTATTTCTTTTTGACATCCTTCTTGCAATATACATTCAAGGAAGTTTTCTGTATCTAACTCGCGATTGCCTAGTGAATTGATATAGTACGATCTTTCCTCTGGAGATGTAACATAGTCTAAATGAATACAATCAAGAATATCGATGGGTACAATATCCTTACTGATAATATCAGTTAAAAGATCAGAGGGGAGATAATGATCTGTCGACTTATTAACAATTTCACCTTCAGGGTTGTCTGGAGATACAATATAGATAGGAAAGCTTTTTAGTGTCTCAAAGTCATCTCCAGTAAGCTTTTGACTGATACCGAAAAAGAATTTGTGGAATGCTACATTTGCCTCTCTTTCGTTTATGACATTCTTGAACATGTCAGGAACAGCAAGGACATGCCTTTGTATGTAAGGTATGAGTTCGAAAGCATACAGGCCTAATTCTGCCATAAATTTCCGTCCCTCATGAGTAGTGAACAAATCATTATACTCCGAAGAACATACGGGGATATTCTTCTCACTCATCCAAGATTGAGTGAGTAACATATCTAAGTCGTTATTATGGTAATAACAACGGGATTTCAAGGAAGCTAATGGGCATAATTCTGTAGCACCATCAACCAATATGGGAATGGCGCGATAAGCAGTGGAAGGTTTTTCCTCCTTGAATATAACCTGCTGGTTGTCTATGAGATACTTTAAGAAACTCTTACTGGTGTTTACTGAATTAATGTGGCTACAGATGGCTTCTAAATTCTTTTGAGTACGAATAAGAGTTTTGAGTGTTCCTACTGTAACTGGTGATATTAAGTTGTCGTGACCAAAGAAGCTGCGCACTCGGCTTTGGTCATCTTCGCTAAGTCCATCAACATAGCAACTAGATAAAGCCATACAGATTGACGCCGGCATCCATTTGAAGTGTATAGCCTCTTCCCATCCTTCACTTTGGAAGAATACTGTAGTGCTCAACAAGGTCTGGTGTTCAGTGCTTCCGTCGGTGCTAACAACAGAATAACGAGCTTTCATTCCCGAAGTGAATTTGTTGTTAGACGCGTCAAGCTTTAAGTCGATGGCTAAATAACGATAAAAGTCTATATTGACAGCCCTGTCTTTGATGCGCTCTGCAATTTGAGTTCCACGTTCTTCATTGTTCAGGAATTTTCTATAGATAAGATCTGCATTCAACTCCGATATACCTGCACTTAACAGGAATGCCTTAATTGGCTCAGAATTCTTCTCAAAATATTTATCTGAGATAAACGTAGTCCACTCTGGGTTTACCCATGGATGAGACATAAACTCCTGGCCAAACTCAGATCTAATGTATAGATCTTCCGATTTTTTAACAACCTTGCCATCTGTTGTAACAAAAGTAAATTCAGCCGGTAGGTATGAACTGGCTCTAACACCTAATGCGGCTATTACCCGAATATAACCAACGCTATTATCCTCTTGTACAAAAGAGTCTGGATAACCTTTATATATTTCTAAAACTTCATTCGCGAACTGATATTGGTTAAGTTGCTTAAACTTAGAAATATAGTTATTCCAATGTTCGACTTTACAAAGCTCGTCACGTACTTCCGTATCTATTCTCTCAAGGCACTTGTCTAAAATCGGTAAATCTTGAACATAATCGTCTACATCAGCATAAAGCTTTTCAAAACTCTGTAATGTTCCTTTAGAACTCAAGAGGATGTTTCGACTGGTAAGATTCATCATCCAATCTTCCCTGAGCAAGAAAGAGTTAAACTTTATATTGTTCTCTTTTTTAGTAAGCCATATCAGAAAGTGTTTGTTGAAAGGCAAAGAACCTAGTTTGGTGCCACCGTAAATTGCATCAGAATCTTTATACAGATCCTTCAACAATGAGCGGAGTACTTGGTTATTCCTAAGTTCTTGAATAGGAAGTAACTTGGATGTTTCTGTAAATTTATAGAATTCATCGTCGGTAAACATTTGATTGTCACCGTAAGTCAAAGCAAGTTCATCCCATATAACCTCAGACATCTTTGCCAATTTATACTTCCCATTCTTTTTTGTGGGAATAAAAGCTGCTTCTTTAATGGCTCTAACGAAACCAACCTGGAATTGTTTGGCATAAAATTCAGATGTGTCAAATCTTGGGATTAGACTCAATACGGCATTAGCATCCCACTCACCCTCTTTTGAAAGCAAGTTTGTTAGCCATGTGACAAACTGTTTGCCACATTGAAGCATAACCTCAGCGTTCCATTTTGTATCATGAAGACCATTGCGGGCTCCATTAGGTACGAAATCAGCATTAATCAGGAATCCAAAGTTGAGCCGAAGCTCTGTTGGTAGATAATTATATACACGAGCATCGTCGATGGGTACAATTTTGTTTCCATCTTTGGCTGCGGCAAATGATATATTGATGCTGTCTATCTCACGAAACTTCTCTGGTATTTTTCCTCCTTTCTTTATGTCTTCCTCGACTAAGTCGCGCAATTCGGGCGCAATAGGCCATTCGTATGATTCAACTAGCCACTTATCCTTATCTTTGGTAACGGAGTATTTACATTCGCCATTTGCATCAACCTCAACCTCATAAACGTTAGGGATAAAGAGCAGTATCTGACTATCAGAGAATACTTTGTCCAATTGTGGCATGTTCTCAGATGCATCGCCACGCTTATTACGTAATGCAAAGGCGACCCTGTAATCTTTGGGTAGCCCAGCAAGTGCATCAGATAATTCGCTGTCAAGCTCTGTGTCTGGCGTGGAAATAGGCATGAAAACCCAGGGACGTTTTCCTTCATGCTCTTCAACATATTGTTCGTCGAAACGCATCCTCCAATCACCAGAACGAAGATAAACATAATCGTTATTCACGAACACGGTCTTAAAGCCTATTCCCTTATAACCAATAGTTTTAGTGTTGCCACGTTTTTCGCCCTGATTGACAGTGCATATAGCTGTGATATTCTTTAAGTTAAACTCTCTACCTGTATGTAGGAATAGCAGGTAGTGCGGCGTAACCACAAACTTAACCCTAACTATATTATTGTCAATTTCTGAAGGATAGTCATTTGCATTTTGCAAAAGCTCATAAATGTAGGTGTGGTCGGCGCCTGTTACTTCCTTAAAAAGGTTCTCCTGTGAATTGATAAAGTATTCCTTATTGCTACCACGAAGACTGGCTTTGGCAGCATAGAGGCGATGAAGAAATTCTGCTTTATCTATTATTGTTGGTTCACCTATGACAGAGACAAGGAGTGGGGAATGGTCATTGATGACCTTCCACTGGAATTCATAAAACTCGTCTTCTATTAAATCTGCGTTGTATGGGATATTTGCGAAACTATAGTCTTTTGATATTTCGCCTTCATTACCGCGTATTTCAGAGAAATAACCACTCCCATCGACAGCTTTATGAAAGCAACCGATGAGAGTTTCAGAATCTATTTCTTTTTTTATTCTATCGAGTATATCCATTGATAAAATGAGATTGTCTGGTTAATGATAAACCTTAATTCCGCAACACTTTAGTTTAACATTGTTTATAAAACCCTGAGCAACAATAAGTTGCTCATGATTTTACCATATCGAAGAATTCACTTATCTTAGTGTTGCAAAAACAAACAAGAGAATCCGACGATAGGAATGGCGAAGATACAAATTAAGTCTGAGAAACTCACTCCTTTTGGAGGAATATTTCTGATTATGGATCAATTTGACTCCACATTGTCATCTGTAATCGACTCAACCCTCGGTCTAAGATGTAGATCGTTCGGTTATCAGTACAGCGAAATAATCCGTTCTCTCATGAGTATTTACTTCTGTGTGTCCACACTTTGTCCACACACATGCAAAATGTTGCCGTTTTATTTTGCAGTTTCGTGCATTTGTACTAATTTTGCAATAGGAAATCGCTTGAAATAGGGATGATAATCAAGGATATATGTCCACACTTTGTCCACACTATGGGGTTTCTTAGTACGCATAGCACTGAATTTCAGTATGGTACGACATCTCGGGGTTGACTGGATTTGACAGCGGGATGAAATGGTACGTAAGCATGCGGAGTCTCGATGGCTACCTCCTTAATCAGAGTGATCAAAAATTTAATTGGCGAAAACAACTACGCTCTCGCTGCTTAATCGAAGTATAGTAGATTAGCTTTATTCCGCCACAAGGCTTGGCGGAACGAGACATCGCTCCAAGGATGTTGTTCCGAATCTGAGGGTCAAGCGGTGCAGGTAAATCGGAAATAGCCAGTGTGTGCCTCGCCGCACGGGTGAAGTTTTAGAGGATAAGGGCGCGATTGGTGGTCTGGGTCTTGTCGCGTCACGAAAACCGAAGGCCAGAATAAGCATGTAGAAAGCGTATGGTTTCCCTGTTTGGACGTGGGTTCGAATCCCACCAGCTCCACAAAGAGGTAATTGTTTGATGTATCAAACAGTTACCTCTTTTGTTTTAAATCTCTATTTTTATCATCTGCGTCGGTCGATGCGGACGTCTGCGTCGGTCGATGCGGACATCTGCGTCGGTCGATACGAGCATCTGCGTCGGTCGATGCGGACGTCTGCGTCGGTCGATGCGGACATCTGCGTCGGTCGATACGGACATCTGCGTCGGTCGATACGGACATCTGCGT
>ERZ834769.309-NODE-309-length-52936-cov-8.068323_pt1 | contig 52936 bp, 59 predicted proteins | sample MGYA00519690_ERZ834769 | MGnify/ENA primary metagenome ERZ834769 (study PRJEB31850, sample SAMEA3708760) | human gut metagenome | biome: human gut; feature: human-associated habitat; material: faeces | place: China | collected 2014 ... | reverse complement strand
TTATTATTTGTCTTGCCCAAACATTCCCTTTTAATATCCCCTGAGTGGAAGGAGTTATCTCGTAGAATGCTGATACTGTCGCAGTAATTACTTGTGCAGATATTGAAGAAACATTTGCTATTACAAGAAATACTTTACTAGTAACACTGTCATTCCACTGAGTTATAAACCTATCACCAGCTTTAACCGATGTCGGATTGGGATACATAGTATTAGCCGAAATGGTAAACTGCAATGCTAATGTAGGGCCACCGGCGTGTGTATATCCACCTGGGGCAGCGTTATATTTATTTATTGCAACATCTACAGTTATACCAGGGTCTCCTTTAGGTCCTTGAATACCTGTTATATCTACAACAGATTTATATTGAAATGTAGCATTGCTACCCGAGATTGCAGTACACACACTGTTGCAATCGTAACATTTATTCGTTGTAGTATTTAAAAACGGAAATCTTAATACATCTCCTACGATAGGTGTTCTGTTAAACGAATTTGTTGAAAATGTAATTGTTGCATTTATGGTAGGTGTTGTAGTCCATTCTCTGCGTTGCGAATATACGAGGGCGGGTAAACCTGTTGCACCAGTAAGTCCTTGAGGCCCAGTCGCACCGGTATCACCTTTGTCACCTTTTGCACCCTGTGATACAAATAACTGCCAGTTGGTTGTATTCGTAGGTAATACGCCTGTTGAACTTGCTACAATACAAACATAAGCATTACCATTGTAATTTACAAGGTCATTGCGAACATATTTTGTAGAGCCATTATATGTTCCTTTTGCATTGATATTTGCTACTGCAGTAGGACCAGTAGGACCTTGAGGACCCATCTCGCCCTGTATACCTTGAGGGCCCTGAGCACCTGTTTCACCTTTAGGACCCTGAGGCCCAACAGGTCCAATAGCACCAGTTGCGCCGGTCTCACCTTTAGCACCAGTATCTCCTTTAGGACCTTTAATATTCCAACGATAGCCAATTGCTATATTACCACTACTAGTAGCAGTAAGAACTGCGAATATCAACCCGTTAGGGTCAAGTATCATATCACCTATTTGCAATTTGCCATCTGCTGGAGGACTAGCAAGCGACGAATATGCAACAGTGCTGCTAGATGTAGTAAGTGATGTACTTGTTCTAAATGTTCCAAGACCTCTTATGCCTTGTTCGCCTTGTTCGCCTTGTTCGCCTTTAGGTCCTTGAGGCCCAACAGGTCCGGCATCACCTTGAGGCCCAGTAGGACCTTGAGGTCCTGTTTCGCCTTTAGCGCCAGGGTCACCTTTTTCGCCTTTGAGTCCTTGAGGACCTTCTGGACCAATGAGACCTTGAACACCTTGAACACCTTGAGGGCCGGTATCGCCAGTATCACCTTTCTCGCCCTTAACGCCTTGCTCACCTTTAGGACCTTGTGCCCCTTGTGGTCCAACAGGTCCTTGTATTCCCTGAGGTCCTTGTGCACCTTCAACCGCAAACTGCATCCATGCATCAGGATTTGTGTCAGGTTGCAAACCTACATTAGCTGCAACCATGCTAACATATGCTTTACCATCGTAATTTACAAAATCGTTAAGTGCATATGTTGTAGCAACATCCCAATTGCCTTTAATATTCAGTTCTGCAAGACCCGTATCGCCTTTGTCACCTTTCTCACCGGCCGGTCCTTGTAAACCCTGCGGTCCCTGAGGACCTTGAATACCTTGCAAACCTTGTTCGCCCTGAGGACCTCTTTCGCCCTTAGGACCAGCAGGACCAGTTAATCCTTGTACACCCTGAGGACCTTCTGGACCTCTATCACCTGTAGCACCTTTTGGACCGGTATCACCTTTTTCACCTTTTTCACCGGCAGGGCCTTGAATACCTTGGGGCCCTTGCGGACCTACAGGACCTGCTTCACCAACCGGACCTTGAGGGCCAATATCACCTTTAGGGCCAACCGGACCAGGCTCACCAGTAAGACCAATCGGGCCAATAGGACCAATTTCACCGTCTAAACCGGGCTCACCCTGTTCACCTTTATCGCCGGTTAAACCTTGTGGACCTGTGGGACCAGGCACACCTTGAATACCTTGAATACCTTGAATACCTTGAGGACCTTGGGGGCCAACCGGGCCAGTAGGGCCAGCAGGACCAACCGGACCTTGTGCACCTTGTGTAGCGAACAATACCCAGAACGACTCATCAGTTCCGGGAGTAACACCTTTATTGTTATCTATTTTAGAAATATAACCGTTGCCTTCATAAACAACAGTATCATTCATAGAATAAACTGTTGCATCATCCCAAGTACCTTTCGGATTGATATTTGCTGCACCAGCCTCGCCTTGTTCACCTTGAGGGCCTCTCTCACCAGCAGGACCTTGGGCACCTTGGGGACCTCTTAACGAACCAATGTATACAACTCTTACATTGTCAGTTAACACGTCTTCAACATAACCGTATGCCCCATTTGTATTTACATTTTGAGACATTACGAAATCGCCAGTTTCAGGCTCACGAGGACCAGTTAAACTTGTTTTAGGAACATCTGCTGTACCAGACAATGTATTAGATGTAGTAAACCATACACTTCCATCTGTGCCATTTATGCCGTCTACACCATTAGTACCATTCGTGCCGGGTTCACCTTTTGGACCAATTGCGCCTTTTGGACCGGTTGGACCTACAGGACCTTGAATACCTTGAGGACCTTTAATAGAAAACGAAGGACTTGTACTTGTATATACAATATTATCCTGCGATATTCTAATAATCTTATACACTCCACCTGCTGCAACACTATTATTATCATCGCTATAATCTGACGAAATAATAACAAAATCTCTTAACGATGCTTGTGCTACAGGTTTTGTACTATTAGTACTAAGTTGTACTGCAATTTCATTGCCAGTAATATTTACTACTGAACCAATATATTGCGGCATACCAACTTTTTGCAATGCACTTACTTTTGCGGTTTCTGCCTCAACTGTAAAATCGTCCGGATTAAACTGAGCAATACCCTTTGCGGTAGTACTCGCATCGGGTATTGTTACGCCACCAGTAGGCTCGCCTTCAAGTAAGTTTTCAACAACATCATATTCTGCCATTTGAAACCTCCTTAACAATTTGCTTTTATAACAAGTTTCTCCGGCCTTTGCAATATATCTTCTACAAAATAACTTGCCAACGGTGCGGAATATCGAATATTTTGAACAAGGTCAGGTCTACACTTTTTAATCTCATTATACAATGTACGATTATCTGACGGTACCCACTCACGAGTAGGATAAATAGCAATGTACAATGGTCTTAAAAAGTCAACCATCTTTTGTCCACCGACCAATCTAAATTCATACTGATACACACTTTCAATCCACTGTGTTGTATGATAATTTAGAAACTGTTTTGTAAATACAAATGAATACGACTTATATTGACCATTTATGTAATAATAATAATCTCGTTGTGTACCACTAACAACATAGAATATTGCTTGCCAACAGTCAAGTCGTTCATCTGCTGTATAGCCGCTCGGTAGTTTATTTGTAGATAACTCAGTAGATGTTATAACCACCGGTGTAACGCTATCAAATTTAGGATATGAAGATAAATCTAACCAATAGTTCATCTTATACCCACCGTTTAAACGATAGGTATTAGATGAAACTGTGATTATTAAATAAGGATTTACAATAGACTTAGATAATACAAATGGAGAGCCGTCTGCCTTAAACACTTTACGGCTAAGTATGAATGTTTCACCGCGTCTTACAATAATTGTTTTACCAAGTGTTTTCATTTAACAGCACCTCCGGTTGACAAACTGTCATGGGCCTTTGTAACATCACCCTCGGCAGCCTGATTACGAGCATTCGTACGAGTTACATTAGCTGCATGAGTCGCTCCGTTACCATCTGGGCCGCTATTAGGACGAGCTCCACCTTGACCGCTGCCACCACTCATCATTCCAGCTTGTTGCATCTGTGCAATAACTTGTTGTAATATCTCAGGTTGTTGTAGCAACAACTGTTCAATCTCTGGCGGCAGATGCTGAGCATTATCTTTAATACCGGCAAGTACCATCTTAGCAAGTGGATATTGCTGTTGGTCCATCATATTCCAGAACAACTCCAATGTACGAGGGTCCTGAGGATTACCAAAAGCACCCTGTATAAACTGACTCTGAATTTCCTGCCACATTGCTACTCTGTTTGTTTCAAGAGTTGCTGCAGGGTCAGAACTAAACGAGAAATCGTCTCTGTAATACAATTCGCCATATTTGTCCCTATCAAGGAACATATACTTATTCCACTCTTCCTCTGTTGTAGAGCCATCTGGTAATACTTTTACAAAACGTCTACTCTCGTCGCTAAATGCAAGTAAATACTTTAATACAAGTTCATACAATCCAGAAAAGGCTGCCGCTTTCATTATGCGAAGGCTCTCAATACGACCTGCACTTTGCATTGCCGCAAACTCTTTTGCTTTACCAGAAGTAGCAGATGCATCATACTTACCTTGATACGAGTCAGTTACACCGGACGATGCTTTTGCACTGTCATACAGCATCTGTGCTGCTACAATATCCTGTGACGTATCAGCCATAATCTGTTTTGTTTGAACCATCTGGCTTTCTTCATATGTTCTTACATCTACTTGTTTAATACCGTCATCGGTATCGTTAATTTTTACTCGCTGAGGTTTCGTAACAATTGCGCCAGACGACAATGTTTTGTCAGTCATTTTAGTATACAATTTGTTAGTCATATCCTGCAGCTCGAGTAGCACCATTACTTCGCTGACGCCATACAATGACTCAATAGACGAAACAGCTGGACGTGGAATAAAAGGCAACATTCTTAACCTGTAATAAGGTATCTCTGTACCTTTTGTCAAAAATACTCTGGACTTATATTCATCCTTAGCATCTGGGTCGTCTGTTTCACCTACATCATACGGATTATATACTTCCATTAAGTCTTGGTCAAGTATCTCAGTCTTAGCATTCTCATACTTAAACGATTTACTTCCACAAATGGGACACTCCAGTGCCTGAGGTACAATTTGACCGCATTTTGTACAAGTACGAAGTTTGCGTATCTGCCAATCGTGCTCATTACAAATAACCTGCTGGCTATGCTGCGCCCATGCAAATCTACCTACAATTCTGTCCTCGTTTAAATAATAACAAGTTATCATTGTTATTGTAGACAAATCTGCTTGCTGGGCTGGTTCAGCCATCTGGCTGCTATCGCCACTTATTGGAGTAATGCGCCTGCCAAACAATTTGTAAATACGCGATAGCGATATCTGCTGCAACTCAAATATGTACTCTAACTGGCGCCAATCACTTACGCCAGGCTGAGGTACAATCTGGTCTGCAAGACACACATCCACTTTAACAGTACCGCTTGTTTCATATGAGTTCTCTAAACTATCCCACCATACTTTGTACCACGATGTGCCATCTACATATGTGGAACGTTCACTTCTGTCATTAAGATACTTGCTGAATATGTTATCTATATTATATTTAAGATAATCCTCAGTAACTTGTACCAAAGGTAAATCTGATTTGTACTTTGGAGACATCTTAGGTAGAGGTATGTTATTATCAATCTTACTCTCTACAAATTCGTAAGCAATCTTTCTTAATTGCCTACTTTTACGCTTGCTTATACTGCCATCTTTGTTCAATGCACCGAGTGTTCCATAATATGCTTTACGCCACTTAGCAATATTCTCATCGTTTGCAAGAGCATTGCTATCTTTTGCACCTTTTGCAATAGAAAACAATGCTACAAACTTGTTAAGTAATATCTGCTCTTCTGGCGTATTTACATATGCGTCAATAGGTACTGACCACTGCAGGTACATGTCAATGGCTGATACTTTGTCAGGCATTAACTAACCTCCTCTGCTGGTTCCCACTCGTCGGGGTAACCGTGTATCAATAAATACTTCTGACGGTCGTCGTCAGTCTTTAACATCTCATAGTCTTCCCACATATCTGAGTGCCAGTGAGTGTATCTAATGTGAGCTCTTCGTTCTGGCATCTTTATATCGCCGACTATGAGTTTTATTATACGGCTTAGACCTTGTGTCTGGCTATCTACCATATCGTCTCGCTTGCCGTAAGGGAAGGTACTATGTTGTCTTATAAACTTCTCACGAGCTGTCATATCTTCCTTTGTATCCCACTCAACATCTACTTCCTCGTCGGGTGTAAAGTCAGCAGGCAAGTGTACCACGCCTGTGGCTACAAATGGAGATGTGGCCTGGGCACGAGCATACTTACCGCCGAGCGGTGTAACTGCTACAACAGGCGGCATATTTTCTTCGTACTTCAATACATCGATAATAGCCGAGCCGTTGGCCTTATCCTCTATAACTAACTCGTCAATGTCAGGGAACTCTTTGCACAGTGCTTTTATACAAGAGACTGTGTCGAGAAACCCCATGCGCTTGTTAACTAACTTCCATAAATACACATCGCGACCTTTAAGGCCCCACAGTGTTATCGCAACATAGTCGGATGTCTCTGTGTTCTTAAATGTAGCATCAACCGATAGTTGCAAATACTCTAATGACTCTCGCAAGTCCTTTGTGCGCAAGTATGTTTTCCACCATGCAGGGTTATACAGATTTCCGTTGGCTGCGCTTGGGCGCCCCTGGTACAATGCATTCCAAGTACGATCGCCGTCTGACTGCTTTACAAGTCGTTTCTTCGACTGTAACCACTCGTTAGTGTTTGCTATCTTCTGAGGCAACTTTGTCTCGTCGTCGCCTAAGTGACTCCCCATAAGTGACTCACCAAGTTTACGACCCAATGGGTCTGGACCTATCAGAGCCGCATCCTCATCATACTCAGCAGGTAAGTTTATCGTCTTCCATACCCACTCACCCCAGTTCTCTTGCACCCAACCAATAACGTCTCCTTCAACCCAGCGGGTCTGTATTACAATTAACTTACCACCAGGGTGTATACGAGACTGCACTGAAGGGCCCATCTCGTCGTGTATCTTTGCCAGGACCGTCTCGCTGTCTGCTTGTTCTTTACTCTTTATGGGGTCGTCGATTATAAATAGCTCAGCGCCGTGACCAGTGATACCAGCCTTGAGGCCTGCTGCTCTACAACGACCACCTTGCTCAGTCTCCCACAGCGCTACGCCCTGCACCGACTTGTTAGGTCTACAATTGTGAGTAGATGTCAGAAATACTTCCTGTGTTATTGACACGAACTTGTCTCTGTTACGTCGGCTGAACGCCTCAGCAAATGTGCTCTCGTAGCCTGCAATAATGACGCCTGCTGTAGGATCGCGCCCAAGGAACCACGACGGAAGTGTCTCTGTCACTGTGTATGACTTGCCGTGCTGAGGCGGGACGCTTAGTAGCAGTATGTCCATAAAGCCGTTGGTGCAAGGCGCTTCGAGAAATGCTTGTATCTCATCACACAAGTATCTGTGGAAGTGAGTCATATAAAACCCAGGGTTCGCTAGCTCAACATATGTGCCGTAGTCCTTACGAGCCTTACGTCGTAGCAGCTCACCCTCTAATGTTGCTGGTATCATATCTGTTCCTATCTACAATGGTCTGTGCAGCCGGAGGCGAGTTACTCCTCGGAATCCTCGGCCTTTGCTGCAGCCATACGAGCCCTATCTGTGAACGACAGTGTATAGCCTCGTTCCTCGACGGCGGGTCTACAAATCTCTGGGTCGTGCCTGAAGGGACACGCTGCACCATGACACTCCCACACTGGTGAGCCGTCAGGGCTTGGACCCGGGCACAAATACGCAGGGTAATCTTCTCTCATATTATACCTCCTGTTACAATTATTATGACCCAGCCTCGTAGCCGGGCCAGTGCTTTACTTACTACCACGGCTGGTGCCTGGCTTGCTTGTCTGTGTCGGAGCTGCGACGCCGTCCGATGTGCATGTCGAGTGAATAATCTTAGCCATATGTTACCTCCTTAATTTATTGTTATGTCTATTGGCACAGGTGTATCAAATCCTTCACAAGTTATCTGACCCTTGAACGACCACTTACTAGCCCGTGATACGGACAAAGATATGTCAATGGCAGAATATGTACCTGTAGTAGTTAATGACCCTGGGCCTCTCTTAGTAGCATAGTCTAATCCAGCGTAGATGTCATATGTGTCATTAGCCTGTGGTGGGGTCACCTCTGTGAATGTCACAGTGTACTTACCAGTCAGACCACAAGATAGGCCCTTGGCTATGTCGAACGGTGCATCCTCGACGGCTGTGAAATTACCCTCGATGGATGGTATGGACCAGGCTATAGCGTCCTCAAACACGGCAGTTATGCTCATGCTGCGAGTTACAATGATAGTAGCCGGGCTGGAGCTGACGGAGGAGCCGCCCTCAATTACAAAGTGGCTGAACTGCTTACCCGCCGGCGGAGCAGCTGTTATTGTCACCGAACTTCCCTCGAGGTACGAGCCAGCGGTCTTGGCAGGGTCGTCGTCTAAGTAGCCGCCTGTGATAGTTACCTGGTAGCGAGGTGTAGGCGGTGTCAGAGGCCGCTGGTCTACAACGATGGAGCCCTGTATGGTATATCTGTTGATTGTAGCCATGGTTATTCCTCGCTGGGCTCGGTATTACAAGAGGTCTCGGGAGCCGTAGGCTCGGAGACTGCTTGCTCGCGAGACGCTCGGAAGGCAGCAAGTGCCTCTAACTCCTCGTCGCTCAGCTGCTCGTATGTGTTCACAACGGTCTGGTCAATCTTGCTCTCGTCGAGGGGCTTGCCGCCGGATGTGTCACGTATGAACGCAGCAGCAGCAGTGTTGTGCATTGCGTGACGAGCCTGACAGGCCATTATCATCTCTATCACCGTGGGCTCGTACGAGTTGCCAGCCGCGTCGACGTCAGCTGCAAGTTGCTGGTATGTGTAGCGTTCTACAAGGCTGTCAAGTGTCTCGTTCCCGTCCTTGTCCAGAAAAGCTTGTGGCTGGATGGCTGGACGCTGCAACACGGCCTGACCTACTGCTTGCCATGCTTTGCGTGCGAACCGCGGGTCAGAGAACAAATTTTGCATTTCCTTGCGAACGCGAGCTTTCTTGTTCTGCATAGTGTTTACCTCCTTTATTTTTATTATATTTATAATATGATAGGTTTATTCCACTAAGTAGTTACAAAGTTTACGAATTTTACAAAATTTTTTGCGCAGTATACAATGGTGGTGTTCGACGCCGGAGGCGAAGAGTTAATATGGTTCAAAGGAGGAGGTTACAAAGGTGTGGGATGGCGGAGCCTAAGACGCGATATTGCCACTTTTGAATGATTTTAATATATCATAGAGGTACGATATGATTTTATGAATATTTATATTAGATAAATAATATTAAGACTATGGGACAACGATAGATATATTAAATTTCAAATTTATCATATATTATAATAATGAATAGAATAATTGGGATTGAGTTGGAGGACTTGGGGGGAGTGAATGGGTTGGAATGGCATGTTACGACACATTTACTATATATACCGAATTCTAAATCGGGGCCGCCGATCTTTTTGCTAATATATTTCAAACATATATTATTGAGAGAAATCTCAAAAAGGAAAAATCCTAAAAGGATGAATTCCTTAGAATGAGATAGGCCGGGCTCCCCGGATATAATCTCTCGAAAACTTCGAGGCCCACCTCAGGTCAGATGGCAGATAGCTGCGACAGCCCCATCCGGACGAGACGGCAAACTTCGAGGCAGACCTGGCCCGACGTGGCTGACCGATTCGGAACACACCCTGACCGGATAATCCTCAGCAGGATTGAGGACCCGCGACCGCATAGACCACAGAGTTATAAACTCATAATGCGGCAACTGAATGGTGGTCAGGCGCCTAAACTGGGCGGCGCCAATAATAGTCCAACCGTGACCATCTTACAATTGGGAGTCGGTGTTAAATCGGAATATCAGGGTATAAGCGAATGTCTTATACTCTGTATTCGGTCCAATTGGTCGGCAAAATTAAGGGTTCAAGTCCCTGAGGACCTATAAGGAGTACCTTATGCGTACATTTATCACCAAACTCGAGGATAATTATTTCCTCAACATTGAAGGTCAGGAACCCATTAAATGTGAAGTCAAACAGCCCAAAGGTTGGGATGTGACAGTCTTTCTTCCTGAAAATCCTACAGGTAGAAAATTGTTTAATCTTAACAAACTTGAGGCCGCGCTTCAAAAGAATGATGAGGTCGAACTCAATGTGAAAACTCCGGTTAATCACACCAACACCCAATCCACGAGAACTCGTACACCCATCGAGGATTATCTCGAAGGCGAAGAAAAAGAGATGTTCATAAAATTGCGCGACAAAGCCCTTGCCAATCGCGAAAAAGCTATGAATGACCCCAAGGCAAAACTCATGGCCAAGATTGCTAAATATCAGGCTGAACTGGAGGTGTTAGGTGAATAGTTATAACACATGGGGATATACTTATAGTAAATCTCGTAGACAATATGAGTCATTAGTTCCAGAACATAGCAAGCCCAATGAACCAAATCGGTTCTTTCGTAGAGCAAATCCACTTAGAAAACCTATAGAACAGACAGAAGTGTGTCCAATTTGTCATATGTTAAAATCAATCAACGGACAGTGTAAATGTCAGAGATAAAACTGACATTCCCCGAGGCCTATGAGTTGATGGAAGCTGCTGAGAAGCACAAACGCTCTCTCGGTCGCCTCTATGCCAAAGCCTCGCCCTTAATCAAACCCATCTTGCGAGAGCGTTATAATATTATGGAGGACACCATTAGCAAACTGACGCACATCACCCCTCGCAAGTCTAAGGAGTACAAATTATAATGTTTGATGTGGCACACTTAACACTTGAAGACTTTAAACAACTTGTGTTGGCAGCCAGGTTAACTTCTATAATGAACCCTGCTGTCAACTTCGAACACAATCTGGATATTCTATGGAGGGAATTACAAAAGTATTATGGCAATAATATGTGACACATCGCTCTATTTTGCTGAGACAGACGAGTAAAATCACTCATCGGCGCTTCGGTACAATGATGTTCGACGGCGGGCCGGCTTGTCCTTGCAGGTCGGCTGCTGTTGTAAGGAGTAATATGAAGTACGAAATAACAGATATACATTATGTTATAACACGAAAAGGTATCGCAACTGCGTATTTCATAGCAAAGGATGAATATAGTGTGTATTTTATAAAAAGTGTTAATGTAAACGCTATAGCAAGTACACACCATACAAGACATTATAGTTATGAAAGTGCTTTGTTACATTTACAAAGAGATGTTAAAGGTTTGAAACCAGCTACAATTTTTGATGTTAACGACCTTAACTACTTGATTGACGAACTTTATGGGCATTGAGCGGCATAATTGGTTCAGAATGACTGATTTGATGAAATAAGAATAAGATTTTTTATATCCTGGTGATATTTATTTTTAAGGGGGAGGGGTATAAATATATCAAGATATAGTTATAATATTATCTTTTAAAGTCTAGTTTTTTATAAAATATCTCTACTCTACTAAAAAAAAAAAAAAAAAAAAATACTATTATATTATATACTATATATTGATATATTTATACCCCTCCCCCTATATTTTAAATTATACCAGGATATAGAAAAAGATATTCTTATTTCAAAAAATCGGTATTTGATATATTAAAAGTCAAAAAGTGCACAAAAGTGGCCTATCGGCCCGAACATCATCTTGTAAAATAACAATTTCGTTAATCTAAGTTAACTATTTTCACAAGTTAAATTGGTTATCACCATTAATCATCCAAATAACTTTTGTGATTATTCTGTGAAAATGTGATAGGTTTGTGATTAACCGACTAATCATTAGTCAAATAATTTAACAAATGGAGGTAATAATTATGCAAAACGCAGTCCCCGATGCGCCCTACATCATTGAAATGTCTCGTGATACACCGTCCCGGCCACATCCAATTGTAGATGAAGAACCATATTTTGATTGTAATGAGGACTTATATGGCGAAGGTTATGCTATATATCCTGAGGACGAGGAGGACGACTCATGCGACTAACAACATCTCAGTTAAACGAGATACGCCAGATATTACACGCCCTGTGCAAAATAGGATGCAATATCTGTCCATATCACAACAATTATGACAAATGTATGAACTACATAACATTTCACGTAGATGAGATTGTTAAAATTGTATCTCGTAACCCTCACCACTCGGACCACGAAGCGTTTATAACATCAACCGGTCGTATTTGTGTCTCGTGGTTGGCAGCCTCCGGCTCCTCATACCACATTGTATATAAGCCCATAGACAGATCTGCTCCGTTTGGCGGTCGTCAGACACTTCCAGCCATCTTTCACTCATATAACGAGGCATTAACCTACTACAACTGGTTAGCATCTCATGAGCGTCCTGCCTCTCCAGAGTCTATTGTAAATAAGTTTTTAATAAACGAGGGCAAGACCCTCACAAAGGAGTAATATTATGACATCTCGCCTCTTCATACTCTCAGAGGACAACATCAAGAACCTCATCAACGCGGCTCGTGCATCTCTCCACGAGGAACTATTCCCAGACACCCCCGCACCAGAACCGCTCGTGTTTGACGGCAACTACAACATGCCACTTGACGACATCTTAGTTGAAGAGTGTGGTTGCCTTCCATTGTATGACACTGACTGCGGCAACTGGCCACTATCGCCTCACATTGCTGAGACGCTTTGCTCTCGCTATACATATCTTGCAGAAGCTGGCGAAGACCTTCACGAGATAATAGAGCGCAATGCTATTCGTATCATACTTGCAACATATGAGCTAAATACAGAGGAATAATTTTATCAGATTATCATATATTATAATATAGGCCTTTGATGAGACAGAGCCAAGATAGCAAGCGTCTCATCGGACCTTGTAACATTGTAACCTACGCTGTGCACCACACGCTGTACAACGAGGAATAAATAATATTTAGGAGGAGTTACCATGGTAACGATCACACGCACAGACGACAAGTACTTTATGACTGTCGACCAGAACGAACCGGTAGAGTTGGAGGTTAAGCAGCCGAAGGGTTGGGAACCTACTCTCATGTTGCCGGAGAACCCGACGAATCGCAAACTGATTAACAAAGCGGTCGCCGACAAGAAGTTGGATGAAAACCCCGACGGCTTTGAGTTGACTGTTAAAGCAGCTCGCGTCCCAGGCCAGACTACATCCCTTGCAGTACCGAACAAAAAACTTATTGAGTATTTGTCCGACACTGAGAAGGAAGAGTATATGGCTATCATCGAAAGAGCTCGTCAGGCCTACGAGGCAGCTAAGGCCAAGCCCATGACCGAGAAGGAGAAACTTGAGGCTAAGATTGCTAAGTTGCAGGCACAGATTGCAGCAATGGATAATACCGACAAGGAGGAAGAATAAAATGGCAAAATCGCTTATTGACTTTATCACAGAAGAAGATTACCCTCGGTTTAATGAACTGTTGGCTATCGCTGAGGAAAACAAGAAGAATGCACCGAAGCCCGAGCGCAAACCTCGTGGCCCTCTGACCATTGAGCAGAAAAAAGCGTTGAAGATGAAAGCCATCGAGAAAGCCAAGGCTGAACTCGAAGCTCTCATGGCAGCCGAGGATGCAGCAGCTGAGAACTAATATACCCTGCGTGTGATACACTGCGTACACACATACGCTAAGCAAGGTGGCCATACCGCCCTCCGACGGCCTTGGTCACCTTGTATTTAGCATACCATATAAATATATTTATAGGAGTTAAAAGTTAATTATGTCATTGCCAGAAGTTGTTCGCAACAATCCGAATATCAAGCGTTACATAATACTCCCTGCAAACGAGACAGATACAAGACACGTAGTCGAGCTGTGGGAGCGCAAACCACATCCCTCAGACATTCCAGCCTCCGGCCTTACACCTCCATTGTATTACGGCGAATGGCAAGATCGCACTGCCATAGCCAAAGCAGAATGGAACCTTGTTATGGCTACAAACGAGATGGAACGACTTCGTAGAGAGGAACTGAAGCAACGAGCAAAAGAGCAGCAAGGTCGCTCGTCCATTGACGGTCCCATACATGCTCGTATGACGAAGTGACCATCTTCCATTCAGAAGGAGTAGTTTATGTTAGAGATAACAGTATATCTACACGAGTATGTGTATGACGCTCTTACAGCCTTCGGCCCACTCACAGATGTTGTAAATCGTGTGTTAGACGCTGGCGAGCAAGGTCGTATACCCATAGAGAACTTACCTCCGACACCTCCGCGGTCGTCCATCTCTTGTAGACAGTGCAAAATAATTGTAACAAATGAGTACTATGAAGACCTCATAGCAACTCACGGTGAACGGTCCTCGGTCGTATCTCTGCGACGTATATTGTATAACTTCGTAGATAACGAGCTGTGGACAGAACTGGAGTGGAAAGCAGTATCACAGATAATAACAGTCAGCACATCACGCTATGTTCACTCACTGCAGCGGGTGGTATCATCGCTTACCAGAGCTGCGTCTCAGGCTCCTCTCGCTCACCGCGCCACCATTGTAGATATTGCAGCTCGGCTAAAGGAGTTAATATGTGAAGAACAAAGGTCAGATACTTGACACAATTGTGATACGTGTTCAGTCGTCGCCCACGGGTCCTGTCTCACCGGCTCGTACATTGTCTGTTATAACAGATATAACCGATGAGTTGTACTCATACATTGTGTATACTGAGTACAAAGATGATACTCTCATAGGTTGGAAGTGTCAGTTTTGTGTATCTCACACATCCACATACAATTGTCTATTGTCATATGACTGTGTGATAGAGATAGTTAAGTTAATACAAGCGTCATATGCTGCCACCTCTGCATCTCACAAGTATATTATAGGCTATAAACAAGCACCTTTGCCAGTACTTCTGAGCATATTAGAACCTCTAACAAATTCGTTGGCATCTGCTCAGCATCAGCATTGGCCTCGGTTAGAGTTAGACGACTTGTGCCAGATGTGCCGTCTTTGTATAATAACTTTGTACAACAAAGGATACTACATTCACAAGAGCATTGTACAGAAGTCGTTCTCGAATATGGTGCTAATGAGTATTCGCAAAGAGCGATATGCGCCGGCCTTTGTATCAATAGAACAGTTAAGAGAACACGAGGATGGCCATCAGCAGTTTCAGATTGAAGACCCTTCATCGTTAGATTACATCTCTGCCTTAGAGGACGAAGAAGAGTATGCTCGTATGCGTACCCTTGTAATAAACGAGTTAAGTCCTCGTCAGTATGACCAGATGGTTAGAGAGTACAGGTCCAAGACTACTACACAAGCAACTGTGAACAAGGTGAAGAGTCTTAAAAAGAAATTTGGAGGAAAGAACAATGTATAAAGTAACTGTAACAAATACTGACAACGATGAGCGTTTCACAACAACTGGCGAATCAGTAATTGTAATAAGTACAAACAAGAATATGCAAAGGGCCCAGGTGCATTTGAAAGATACTGATCAGTTGCAATTGGGTGAAAGAGTACTGATAGACTTTAAGCAATCAGTTATGTTATATGTGCTTTGTGTTAAGACAGCTGCCTCATTGTGTGAGAACAATAAGTTGTTGAATATACTTAGAAAGATACATCCATCATTTGTAGATGAGATGCTGTCAAATGCACAAAAAGTCGAACAAATTAACTTTGACAAATTGTTTAAGGATTTAATGGGTGATAATAATGTATAAGAACACATATTATATTTGTGATAAAAATCCGCCTACATTCGCCCCTGCATCTCACACAATTCACTTAATACCTCGCGAGGGTTTCATATGGGCCTATTTGTATATAGGCGGCTGCACCCAGCAAAAAGCACAGTTAGGATATTATGACATTGCTGATGGGTCTTTTGTAAGACACAACCAACCTGTGTTTTATCAGTATGCATCGGCTATTGCAAGTATATTGTGTAAGCAGCATTGTAATCACAAATTAGCTGCAACTGAGGAACAATTATTAAAACGACTTATAATAAAAGATTTATCTAAAAAGGAGTATTAACTATGGTACAATATGGAACTGCCGAATATTACAAACAAGAATTAGAGGAGAAAGACAGACAAGTAAGGCTTATGACACAAGGATTGGCTGTTGTTATTAAGGAGGAAAAGTTTATTTCAACAGAAGATATTTGCGAGTATGTAAACACTGTGTCAGAAATGTGTGCTTCTTATTTGTATAACAAGAAGTTGTACGAAGAAAAATTGCAAGAGGAAGATGATAATGGCTAAATTGTATTTGCCTCGCATATTTTCCAAAAATGCTCACGATGATAGAATTGGCGTGGCATTTAGTGGATGGACAGATATGGTAGACGGCGAGCAAATATATGTAGATACAGACGAGTATGCTCACGAGTTATCTGAGGATGAAATTGCAGGTGACTATTATCTTGCACCAGGAGGTGACAGATACGATCTGCAGCACTATGTAGATAGTCCAGACGGCAAGTACACATTCTCGTCAGATAAACACTGGGAGGTAGAAGATGTCTCACTCAAATAGCAGTCTTAATTGTTTTATGGACTGCCCAGCAAAATATAATTTACATTATATAAAGCGAATACCCTCGCCGGCAAAGCCGTCGCCTCACCTTGTATTTGGTTCTATGGCACATGAGGTGTTAGAAAAAGCAGGTCAGTTGCGAGACCATTGTAATCTTGGTCTTGTAGAACCCGGTGAGTATCACACGATTATACCGAGCGAAGTGCTATATCCAAACCTTAAAACCGAGTTTCAGATTAGTTCTTGGCAAAGATATTTTATGGCTGTTATAAAACAAACATCCATCTACGAGAAAGAATGTTATGATGAGTTACAAGATGAGTCTGGATTAGAGCCTATAATAGAACGAGAAGTAAAGATACAGATACCACCTGAGTTACTTGGTGAACTCGGTTATGGACCTTGTAAACAGGCCGTTGTAGGTGTAATTGACCTTCTATTGTATACTCCAACACATGCAATAATACTTGATTATAAATTTAGTGTAAATCGTAAATCACAAGACGACTTCGACCTTGACAGTCAGCTGCCGTTATATGCATTTCTTGTACACTTGCAATATGATATACCATTGCATAACATTCAGTATGGATATATTGATATACCTAAACAAGACTTTGGCAAACCTACATTGTTATCAAATGGTACATTATCTCGTTCTAAGTCACAAAACTTATCACAAGATATGTACAAGAAAGCAGTTGATGCAATTCACAAAGGCGATGCGTATTACAATTGTGAACCAGGCGGTTATTATCACGATTGTTATTGTGCATTGGCGCTTAACAAACCGGCATATTTGTCAAAGCAATATGCTGATTTGGATATTGTACACAACATTGCAGATGATATAATGCAAGAAGCAAAACTTATAGATTATATGCAAGAACATAAACTTCCATTTGTAAGGAAATACGGTGCATATAATTGTAAGTCGTGTGAGTATTTGTCAATTTGTAAACCTTGGTTAGGATTGGAGGACAAATTTAAATGACACTTACAGCATTAGAAATAATAGTTATAATTATTTTTGCTATAATTGTCGTAATTGTATGGGCATATGGTGTTATACAAAAACAAAAATTGGACGCTTATTATAGCGAAAAGTTAAATAAAGCATATCAAGACTATTACGATTTAGAGGCAAAGTACAAAGAACTTGAAAATAAATTAAAGGAGGACAAATAATGCGTACATTTGATGATGCTTTTGTAGAAGGCGATTGCGAATGGTGTGAGGAAGATGCAGCAGCGTGCGAATTTTGTGGTATTTGTAAATTGTCGGAAGACGAGGAGGATGAGGATGTCTAAATCACTGTTTAACTTCTATTTAGACGACAAACTTAAAGAAGCTGCTATTATGAAACTTGCTCGTTTAAATGGTACAACATCCAAAGGACAATTAGCGTCTTTTATTCGAGTGCAGATACAAAATTTTGTAGAAACACCCGATGAAGATATTAGTCCTAAGTTGATGTTAAAAGTATTACAAGAATTGCAACTTTGTAATAATCAAGGGAGGATTTCAAAATTATGAACATAAATTGGTATCATTCCAAACATTGTAAACAGCGCATATTTATAACTTCATCTAAATATGGCTTTTATATACCTGCAGATTTAATTTTTGACGTAGAAATCGAATTTAAATTAAATAGTTGTGATGTAGGATTAACTGACAATGGTGATATGGTATTGCGCTTTTTAAAATATGGTGATGGAATGTATAAAGTAAATATGCATCCGCATGGCAATGCAGCAAAAGTATATTGTATGTCGTTTTTAAGAGATAACAATAAAGCATATTTTACTCACTATTATTACAAAAGATTGTTTGACTTAGACAAACCCGGTGAAACATTTACAATTTTATTAACGGAGCGTGATATGAATGTTGTGTGATACATGCATATATTATTATTGTAAGGATATACATTGTAGTAATTGTAAGATGCTGCAGCACTTTAAAACAATAGATGGTAATAATATAGAAGTATGTTATTGCAATAAAAGTATAAAGTGCGGCGGAAAAGAATATGATGTGAACGGTAACCTAACTCGTTGTGTAAGATATATGTCAAAAGAAATGCTATTTATGTTGGAGGAAACATGTTAGAAATTATATTATCTACAGTAGCAATTGTGCTATCTGTCATGTGTTCGGTTTATGTTATTGTAAAACGCCCTGCAAAAGGCGAGAAAGGTGACCCTGGCGAACGAGGACCGTGTGGACCCATGGGTATGGCCGGTGAAGATGGTAAATGTTGGGTATATCGTATTAACCACGATATGTTTGAAGTAGGATATTACTTGCATACTATTGATACTACAATAGATGATTATAGCAACGATGTATTTTATGTAGTAAAAAGATATTCTCGTGAACAAGATGCAGCGAAGCGTGTTAATTATTTAAATGGAGGTGGCAATGGAACATAATTGCACTAATTGTTTTTATAACTTTTGTAACCAATCTTGTGAAACATGCGAATGTTATCAAGACCCAGACAACGCTGAAGGTAGATATAACTGTTGGTGTATTGAAAATGGCATGGAACCTTGTAAACATTGGAGGGCAGATGAAGAATGAAAGGAGTTGACAAATGCAAATATTGTGGAAATGACAATGAATTTAAACTTATCCCGTGCGGTCCTCATATAGGCATTTATTGTGCTAAATGCGGCAAGTGGCTAAAATGGGTTAAACAGAAAGAAGTTGATAAGAACCATCAAATTACAATGGAAGAGTATATGGCATCATTGGATAACAAAAATAATAACTCTGAATTGTCAGATGAAGAAACAACTAAAGCATATTTTGGCGAATTGCCTTGGGAGTAACTATGACATTAGGACAAAGAATAAGTATTTTCGAAAGTGTATTTATTGATTTGCAAAATACAAATAGTAGATTAGAAAAAGAACAAATTATATCTACTATACCAGCCGAATTACAAGACGACTGGCAGTATATACTTGAAATACTTGCAGGTAAACATAAGTTAGGTTATACTTATAGAGAGTTGCCTGACAAAAGAGCAGATAACAGTTATCTAAATTGTACAATAAAACAATATATTGCTCCATTGTATGAGCCTATGAATAGCAATAATTTTACAGATTTAAATACTTATATGGCTATGATACAATGTCAGTATAAAGCAGATTTTATTGCACCAATTGTAAACAGAACACTTCGTTTAGGTATAGGTCCTTCACAATTGCCGAAAGATGGTCTTGCACCGATGCTTGCTAAGAAGTTCGAAGATGTTATATTGAACAATTCAGTATATTATATAACTGAAAAACTTGATGGTAACAGATGCATTGCAAGATACGACGGCAGCAAATGGTTGTTCACAAGTCGCAATGGTAAACCGCTTAAAGTTAATATTGACATGGGCGATTTGCCTACAGACGTTGTATATGATGGCGAATTGTTATCGCCTCAGCAAACACACGATAGTATAGCAGCTGCTAATGCGCTTAGGTATAACCTTGTAATACCGAAGTATCATAACGAGTTTAATAAAACATCTGGCTTAATAAATAGCAAATCATCTGGAAAACAATTAGTGTATAACATATTTGATGTTATGACAGACGATTGTTATTTTGCACGTCGCAGATTTTTAGATAGCCTCAATTGTACAACATCCGAAATAAGAATATTGCCTGTGCTTGCAAAAATAAATTGTAATTATGAGTCAACAATAGAATCATTACTTAATCGTATGACATCCGCCGGTGCCGAAGGTGTAATATTAAATAACGGAGATGCAATATATCAGCATAAGCGTACAGCCGACCTTATCAAAGTTAAAAATACTTATACAATGGACATGTTTGTTGTAGATTGGGAATACGGCACTGGCAAATATGATGGTATGGTAGGAGCATTACACTGTGAAGCGATAGCAGATAACAAATATATTGCTGCAAAAGTAGGAAGTGGTTTATCTGATGAACAGCGTGAATTGTGGGCAATGGACCCTTCGCTTATTGTAGGTAAGATAATTGAAGTGGGTTATTTTTCAATGAGTCAAAATGCTAATCTTAATGGAACAAAATATTATTCATTAAGATTTCCAAGACTTAAACAAGTAAGATACGACAAGGAGGTAACAAGTATTGATTAGCAGGCAGACATTTGAAGAACTTAGTAGTTATACAACATTCTGTGAAGTACAATTTAAAATTACAGAGTCGATTTGTAGAATTAAAATAGGTTATGACGATTATAAATTAAGTCATATTGTAGAATTGTATTTTGATAATGAACAAAAGCACGTTTATGAGTTTTCAGATTATGAAAATTGTGATACTTTGTATGATGATATTGTAAAGCAACTTATTAAATGTATAGATACAAAAATAAAATGCAAACAAGAACAATATAATAATCAATCACAATTGATTAACAATTATTCTCAACAATTATTTAATTTAAAGGATTTATTATAATGATACCATTTGACAAAGAAGTTAACTTAATACAAAATAAAGGCATTCGTTTAACAACTCAGCGCATTCTTTGTAGTATGCCAGCGTGGTTTATGAAAGAAGGGGCATCCAGTGCTGGCAAATATCATCCTACATATGCACAAGGCGAAGGTGGTTTGTATAGACATACATGTGCAGCAGTTAAGATATACAATGATATAGCATCGTTACAGCAATATAAGGAAGTTATTGACAACAAAGATTGGGGCATTGCAGCACTCATATTACACGATATGTGCAAATATGGTTATGATGATATGCCCAGCAAATATACAAAGTTTGACCATCCGTTGTTAGTTCGTAAATGGCTTGAATATTTGCAATACGAAAGTGGCGCAGAAGAATTCCCAGACCAAGAGTATATTAACAATGTTTGCAATCTTATAGAAACTCACATGGGCCAATGGAATACAAATAACTATTATCCAGACATTATATTACCGGTACCATTGACAGCCAATCAACAACTTGTACATCTTGCAGATTATTTGGCAAGTAGAAAATATTTGGAGGTAAAATTTGATGAATGAACAAAGCAATGAGCAGTACAAACCCATAGATAAGGAAATAATAAACCATCCGCCGCATTATACTCGTAGTGTTGAGTGCATAGATTGTATTGCAGCAGTTGTGGAACATATGCACAATGAATATGCTTTTCTTGCAGGTCAAGTGATAAAGTATTTATATCGTTGTACTGACAAAGGCCATTTCACAGAAGACTTATTGAAAGCGCAATGGTATATGAACCGCCTTGTAGATAAAGCAACTGCACCGCCAAAATTTTAACTATTGAATGATTTTAATATATCATAGAATGACCAAATATTTTCTAATATAAATAATCGAGAATAATATTTATGGCCATCTATGGTATATTAAAACCTCTCACGATTTATTTTAGATGGGAATATTTCGATTGAAAATGAATATATTATAATATGACCATTTTAAAAATACACAATTTTAAAGGAGAACTAAATGGAAACAGAACCGGTAAAAACTGTTAAGACTGTATTGCATGTTGAAACAGATTTTGAAACATCGTTGTACACAGTCAAAGCAGACGAAGGTACTTCTGTCAACGAAATGGCATTTGCAACAATGGTTGTTATTCGCACATTGATTAAAAACGGTTATCTTAAAAATCGTCACGAGTTTATACAACTTGTTCATAAGTATTTTAATGACCCTCAGTATGAAGAAGTAACTTTTGATAAGGAGAGCGAAGATGCAGGAAATGATAACACCGACAATAACACCGAACGAACTGCAAATAGTTAGAAATGTAATTTTGCCAATTGGACGAAGATTAAAAGCAAATAAGTGTACTGATAAGTTGTGTCAAGTATTAGATGTTAATATGAAACTTGAACCTAACTCGTCGTTTATAAATCTTGCAGATATTCGCCAAACAAAATACAATTATTTGTACAATGAATTGCAGTGGTATTTATCACATGACCTTTGTATAAATCATCATCAAGGAATTGATACAAATCCTATATGGCAAAGAATATGCACAAGACAAGGAATGGTAAATTCCAACTATGGTTATTTGGCATTTGACGAAGGAAATTATAGCCAATATAAACATGCCGTATCACAAATGGCTAAGAAAAAGCATACAAAACATGCAGTTATGATTTACAATAGACCTTCCATTGTAGAAGAGTGGTGCGATGGCGTGCACGCAAATAGTGATTTTATTTGTACATATGCAACTTCATTTATGGTACAAGACAATGAACTACATATGATGGTTACAATGAGGTCTAATGATTTTACTACCGGTTTCTTTAACGATTTTGGTTGGCAAGTATTTGTATACAAAAAATTCTTAGCAGAAGTTAAACAATTTTATCCAGAACTAAAAGTAGGTTTAATTCATTGGCACACAGACAACATGCATATCTACGAACGAGATTATGAGTTAATGATGAAGTTGTATGACCATTACAAAGGAGTTAGATAATGATATTTCTTGTATCTTTAATTCCAGAAAGTTACGCACAACGTGAGATGCAATATACAAGAGACTTTTTAAATCGTCATTGTAAAAAGCCCGTAGCAAGATGTGTAACTAAGTTAGATGAACTTCAATTGTTGCAATATGACAAAGACGATTACTTTGTAATTGCCGATTATAAAGCACATCCATATTACTTTCAAAATAAAGATAAGTTTGAAGCATGGTCAGAAGTTATTGAAAAATTGCCGAAAGACCAAATTGTAATATGGCTTGGCGATGCAAGATTTAGAGTTTATTGGGATGATGTTTATCAAGCGATAGGAAGTTATGACAGTACATTTAACAAGTATGACAGTCGTAGAATGAAAGGATTTCATAATTGTTTTTATACTGAGCACAATACAATAAATGATGATTTAGTTCCTATGACTTGGAAAGATATGCTGCCAGAATTAAAGTATCAGTATTCGTTGTCTGAAACACAATGTTATCCTGGCGAAATAACTGTTCAAGACAAAAAGTTTGATTTAACTTATATAATGTATGGGACAATTAAACATAGGCAGTCACATTTAGATTGGTTAAGATACTTAACAGTTCCAATGATTGTAGGAAATTGGAATGAGCGCACAGAATCAAAGGTTGTAGATTTTGTAGATTATAAGCATAAACACAGACATCCAGTTACTTATCGCAATATAAAAGTATTTGGTAAAGATTGGATAGAGCTTGTATCACAAGCAAGATATACAATAATTGCAGATGACGATTATTCTGAGTTTCCTGCAATGTTATCAGCAAGGTTCTGGGAAGCAATAAGAGGTGAGTGTATTCCTCTTATATATGAACCAAAAGACCCTAATAGGAATATTTACAAGGGATTTGATTGTTTGCAATCTTGTTGTTATTTTAATAATGCAGAGGATTTGCAAAGAATATTATCAGTTAAACCAATGTATCACGGCTGTATCAAAGATATGATTGATATGCAAAAACAAATTTATTTTGGGGAGGACAAACATGTTAGTGTGGCTCGAAGGGGCGGATGGCAGCGGCAAGACAAGCCTACTAAATACTCTTAAAGAGTATGGTTACAATAGTATTCAATCACCGCCAAGGTTAGGCTGCAAGACAGCAGAGTATGATGCTATGAAAGCATTGTGCGATAAAGGACGAACTGCAAACAAAACTGTTCTTGTAGACAGAGGGCCTATGACCGAATTTGTATATCGTATTGTAGACCAAGAAAACAGTTATATAACGTCTGTTGAAAGTTATATTGATTTGATTAAAGGTTCGAAAGTAATTTACTGTTATAACAAAAATGCTTTTGCAAATGCTATGAAACGTGGCGAAGATAACATTGTAGATGTAGCAATACATAGACAAATTGTAAATACATATGAACATCATTTGTATATGTTAAAACAATTTTGTAAGGACGTGGGCTTCATGTTGTACAATTGGGAAGTACACAATATTATTGATGTGCTAAAATTTATAAATAATTAGTTGGAGGTGTCAAATGGAATTTGATACATTTTTAACTCACGACATAGACTTATATTTTGGTAAGCCTAAGTCTGGTAAGACACTTATAGCAGGCAGTTATCCTAAACCTTTGCTTTATGTGTCTGTTGGTAATGACGGCGGTGGACGAGTACTTCTTACAGGTTTCAGAGAAGATATTGAAAAAGGTTTAATTAAAGTTAAAAATCTTAGCAATGATATGCCTATTAATGGAAAAATAAACAAGACATCCATTGAGAAACTTGCGGAATTGCTTCGTGAATTGCGTAAAGCAGATGCTCCTAAATTTAAAACAATTGTTGTTGATACAATTGGAGCATTGCAAGACGATTATGTAGCATATATGGAATTTATGAAAGGCAAAAAACTTTCTACACAAGAATGGGGAGATGTTTCCAAAATGGTACTTAACATTAAGGATAATATGAAACGATTCTCACAAGAAAATGCTACAAAATTTGTGTGGGTATCTCACGTTAAAGAAATTGAGATGTACGAAACAAGTGGTCTTAATCAAGAATTGCGTATGATACCTGACCTTACTAAAAACTCGGCAACCAAGTATATGAAGGATGCGTCCAATATTTTTTATTGCTGTAGGAAAACAGTATATAATGAAAAAGGCGAAAAGACAGTAAAATTTTTAGTCTATGTTGGGCCACATCCTTTGATGGATACGGGTACAAGAGATATAAGATTGCAGGAAGGCGCTTTTGTAGAAAACTTTAACTACGATAAGTGGCAACAATTGGTCAAGGCTCAAAGACTCGATGAAACGGAAGTAGTTGTACCGGAAATCAAAGAGAGCGAAGAAGAAAAAACGGAGGAGTAATTAACCATGGTTGAAAAATTTAGCGATTATGAAGGTGGCGGTTTTCTTAGCAAAGAAGGAACTTTTGTGTTCACGGTAGATGAGGCAGAACTTACTGAAAGCAAAAAGGGCGATCCTATGTGGAAATTTACAATGAAATGCAAAGAAGGTACTACAAATGTATGGCATTCTCTTGTAAAACAAGCGAGATGGTCGTTTAACAATCTTATTAAAGCATGTCTTAAACTTGATACTGAGGAAAAGATTGAAGCATTCGAGTGTGATTATGAACAGATCGGCAATCAACTTGTAGGTAAACAGTTTATTGCAACAGTTGTCAAAGACACTTATCAGAAAGAAACTAAAATTCCTTTGGATGATGGTACTTTCCAAGATGGCGTTGAAGAAAAAATTAGTTACAAGATTGATACTATGACATATGATTTTGCATAATTAACTTACACTACCCGTAACCAAGTCTTTCCGGCTGACTATAAATGCCGGATATATGCCAGTTTAGCTCAGTAGGTAGAGCAGCTGCCTTGTAATCAGCAGGTCGTCAGTTCAAGTCTGACAACTGGCTCCAGAACTAAGTGGAAAGAATAAATAAAATCAAACTTTCGGTAGAACACTTAGTTTAGTGGGAGTTCTAACACCTCTCCCACTTTATTGGCGATTAGCGTAATGGTAGCGCAACAGACTTTGACTCTGTAAGTACATGTTCAACTCATGTATCGCCAGCCACTTCCAAAAAGATTTGCACAATCTTGGAGCCGTAACTACTTCGGTTAAAGTAGCTTGTTGACCCGGTGCAAATATTGTTAAATGCGGGCTCTGATTAGAGTTCCCAGCCGGGAAGATTATTACTTGTTGTATTACAAGTTTAAATATAGGAGGTAACTATGACTGAAAAGGAAAGCGCTTTACAACGAGCATGCCAACGAATTATAAGGCGGTATGGCGGTTATGTGTTTAAAAACAATGGCAACATTTTTACTGAAAAAGGTAGACCTGACCTTGTTGCTTGTGTCAAAGGCAAATTCGTAGGAATAGAGTTGAAACGAGAAAACCATTTGAGTGAAGTTTCAGAGGCACAGAAAATTGTAGGTAAACAAATAAAAGCAGCAGGAGGTATTTGGATTGCTACTGACGATGCGAATATTGTAGAAGCTCTTATGATTAAACTTACAGGAGACGAAAATGTTATATAACGAGTATCTACAAAATAGAAAATATTATCAGTTAATAGGGCGTGATTTCTTACTTGAAATGAAACACGCCTGTTTGTTTTATAAGCCAGGTAAAGGTAAAACATATCCTTGTGTAGAGGCAGCACGAGCAATAGACGAGAGTATGAATGGTAAAGCAAGAGTACTTATATTGTCTACTGCCGATGCAGTTACAAAGATGTGGATGAGTGAAATTGTGCCTCAGCATATATTACCTAAACATACTTCAATTATTACTTTTACAAAAGCAATACAAGATGCTATGAGGACTGTTTTATTACAAACAAAATTTGATATAATAATTGTAGACGAATCGCACAAGATTAAGTCACACAATTCTAAAATAAGTAAACTTGTATATTTGTTGACAAAGAAAGTTCCTTACGCATGGGCCTTATCTGGAACACCTCGTGGCAACAATGACTTGGATATATTTTGTCAGTTTCATAATATGAATATATCTAAGTGGGGAAGTATTAGTTATACACAATTCGTAGATACTTGTTGTGATGCAGATAAACAATTCCTGAGAGGTATGATGATAAAGAAACCTATAGGAATAAATGACAAGTATAAAGCCGGTTGGGAACGAAATATTGCAATGTATACACAACGTGTAGATTATGAGGAAGATGATAATATGCCTCCTTGTACAATAGAACAAGTATCTATTCCATTTGAGCCATCAAAAGAATATTTACTTGCAAAACAAGGTGTTATAGATACTCCCGATTATATTACTACACTTACAAAATTAAGTGTAACAATGAAGTTACAACAACTGGCAAACGGATTTATGTATTTGCCCGACCCAGTTGATGATACTAAACGAGTTGTATTAGATATTCAACCTAACAATAAACTTGAATGGTTAACTAATAATTTGTCAAATGAGCCTACATTACTTGTATATAAGTTTGAACACGATTATAACAGTATTGCAAAGCATCTTACAAGTATTGGCAAAAGTTGGACAGAAGATATTGAGCAGTTTAAGAAAGGAAAACACAATGTTCTTATACTTAACTGTGCAAGATGTGAGTCATTTAATTTACAAATGTGTGCAAATGTTATATTTTACACTATGGATTATTCTTATATTATGTACGAACAAATGATGCGTCGAGTTCACAGAATGGGTCAAGATAAACCGGTTAGTGTAAAAATACTTATTGCAGAAGGCACTGTTGAAAATCAAGTATGGGGTGCAGTACAAAATAAACAAACATTGTCAGATATGTTTTATGCTATTAAGGAGAGTGTTAGATGAACGAACAACTTGCAAGACTTAATAAACAATATCCAGGTAGTAAATATGCTTTAATTCCAAAGTATGACCCACTTGCATGGGAAAACAAAAAGTATGACAGTCACTTAGATTTTAAAGCAGCATTAAACAGATGGAAATCCAATCCGTTAAATTATGAAGAAGCACAAAAAGCTGCTGAGGAGGGATATAGAATCGGTTGGATTGTACCAAGAGGGTATGTAATTGTAGATGTAGACAATGTTGATGATGAGTATGCACAAGATTGTATAGAGAAACTTTTAACAAAATGGGAAGTAAGTTATTCATATAACTACACATCTCGTGGCATACATATTTTGTTAAAAGACCCAAGCAATTCTATTAAAAGTAACTCACGACAAAAATGTGGTCTTAACATTGTAATTGATACACGAGCAAATGAAACAGGTTACATCATACTGCCAATAAATGACCCTCATAGACAATGGGGTAAATGGAAAGATGTTGTAGAAGATATTCCATATTTTTTAAAGCCATTGTTAAATGACAATACAGCATCGTTTATTGGAATGATGGACGGTGATGGCCGTAACTCTGCATTGTTTAAATGGAGAACAAGACTTGAACAATGCCACAAGTTAAATGACGAAGAAATTGAAAAGTGTATTCGTATTATAAATGAATACGAGTTTGAAACACCAATGGCTAACAGTGAACTGTATAAAACAGTGTTACGACAAAAAGAACCTGTTAAACAACCTGTTGACCCAAAAGAAAAGATGAACTATTACAATAAAATAGCCGAAGAACTTTGTGATAAGTTTGACTTAATAGCACAAGGCGATAGGTTATTTAAGTTCAATGGTGTTTATTATAAACCTTTGTCATTGATAGAGTCGGAACAACTTATTCACTTTGAAGTAAGTAAAAATCTTAGTCGTGCAGCAAGAACAGAAATACTTAACTTTATTCGTGTAAAACAAAATATATCATCCGAGGAAATAAATAAAGACTGGTACAAAATTGCTTGTAAAAACGGAGTTATAAATCTTGTAACTGGCGAATTACAAATGCCGTCAAAGAATGACTTAAACACTATTTATATTCCTTGGAATTACAATGGAGACCCGCCTTATTCACCACGTATTGACCAGTTTATGAAAGATATAAGTAACGGCGACCCAATAAAGATGATGTTTTTGTATCAAATTGCGGGATATACTTTGTTAAAGAACAATTTATTTAGCAAATTTTTTATATTCCGTGGTGAAGGTGGAACTGGTAAATCTACATTCACAAACTTAATTTCCAAGATGTTAGGCGATGCAAATTGTTCACACGTAGCATTAAATGAATTTGACAAAGACTATCACTTAGCATCTACTTGTGGTAAACTTGCAAACATAGATGATGATGTTATGGACAATCGTCCTCTTGAATACACAGGCAAATTCAAGTCTATTGTATCTGGTGAAAAGATACTTGTTAGACAGATATATGCTGAACCAATGGAATTTACATCATTTACAACATTGATGTTTTCTTGTAATAAGTTACCAAAAATTATGGATAAAACAACTGGTTTGTATCGTAGAATGGTATTGATTGAGTTAAATCACAAAGTACAAAATCCAGATTTGTTGTTTATGGAAAGAGTAACTGAACAAGATATGGAATACTTTTTATTTAAATGTGTAGCTGCTATTAAAATTGCTTTGGAGGAAGGAAGATTTCGTATTGTACAAAGCGAACAAGCATTGTTGGATGTATTTAGACGCAGACAAAGTCCTTTAATTGAATGGCTGTATGAGTACAATTATTGTTTAGGTGATTTTCATAATAAGCGTTGTATGACATTGTATAAACAATTTAAAGAGTGGCTTGATAATAATGGCTACAAAGGACAGATGTCAATGTTCACTTTCAAAGAAGAGTTAACTGCATTGTTTGATTTGGATGTTGCATTCACAACTTTAAATGAAAACGAATCGCCTACACAATGCTTTATTAAACGAGGTGACTTTGACCCAGAGTATAGACCTTATTAAGGAGTAGTTATGAAATTAAGATTTTTTGACTTTGAGGTATATCCTCATTGGTGGTGTTGTACATTTGGCGATTATCCAGATGATGGCGAACTTAATGAACAAATGAAAGATAACTTTGTAGTAGTCCGGTCTGACGAGCCTAATTCTCGCGATCGGCTTTTACAATATTTGCGAGAAGACAGATATGTACTTACAGGTTACAATATAAAAGGTTATGACTTAATTATAGCAAATGCAATTTATCAAGGATTTACACCAGAACAAGTTCGTTGTATAAATGATATTATAATTGTACCTCGTGACCAGTTTAAATCAAAGGAACATATAAGATTAGCATCATTTGCAAAAAAGAAAATGCGGCTTAAAGCATATAACGAGTTGATGGACGATGCAAATGGTGGAAGTCTTAAAGATTGTGAAGCAATTATGGGATTGGATATTCGTGAAACAGAAGTTCCATTTGACAAAGAAGATTTGACAGCAGAGGATATAGACAGCATCATATATTATAATAAACACGATGTTTATGCGTCAATGTATTATCATAAAAATATTAAGTATGATTATACACTTGGTAAACTTGCTGTCGGCAGAGTATTTAATATTCCAGAAGAAGATTGCTACAAAAATACAAATGCTAATCTTTGTGCAAAAGTACTTGATGCGCATTATACGACATTTGCGGATGAATTAAGGTCAGATGTTGTATTGCCAAGTAGCATAAGAGAATATGTTTATGATAGTATACCCAACAAAATTGTAGACGAGATATTATGTAATCCATACACATTTGACAAAGATGGCAAACCTTCTGCAAGAACTCTGACATTCCGATTATTTGACAACGATGTTACATTTGGTAACGGTGGACTTCATTCTATATATTGTAATAACTTGTATGTAGAAAGTAACGAAGAATGGGCTTTGATAAATGCGGATGTTGGTTCGTTTTATCCAGCAATAATGTTAAACTTTAATTGTTTGTCAAGAGCAATTAAAGATAAAGAAAAGTATCGTTGGATTAGAGATACTCGTATTGCATTAAAACACAAAGACAATAAAACAAAGGAAGAGAAAGAGCAAGTATCAGTGTTCAAACTTATTCTTAACACTGTGTTTGGTGCATCTGGTAACAGGTATCTTCCTTTGTATGATAAGTACATGTGTCTTACAACTTGTAGATTGGGACAAATTATTCTTGCATCGCTTGGTTGCCAATTGTATAAACATATTCCAGATTTAAAAGTTATACAAACAAATACTGATGGTATTATGTTTTATATTAAACGAAAATATCTTGACAAAATGCATAGTATTTGTGATAAATTTATGCAAGTTATGAATATGGAATTAGAGTTCGACGAAGAGCATCGCATATGGCAACGAGATGTTAATAATTACTTGTTGACAAAAGCAAGTTGGGATGGCGTATTAGATTGGACTAAAAACTTACGATATGGCGACCACATCAAACTCTGTGGTGAGTGGTTACAATATACTTGGAAACGACCTGGTTATCCTAACATCGGTACTCTTGGTGGATATGCAGCGTCAAAAGCAGCTATTGAATATTTGTTGTTAGGTTCTAACATTGTTAAATCTATTGTAAATAATAAAAATGTAGAAGACTTTTGTATATTTTGTAAAAAAGGTCCTACATTCAGAACAGTTATACAAAGATACAATGACGGTACAGAAGTAGAACTTACAAGAGCAAATAGAGTAGTTGCTGTTACAGACGATAGATACGGCAAATTATACAAAATTAAGTATAGGAATGGTGTTCCATCTTATAATAGTTTTCCTAATCTGCCGGATAATTGTAAAGTTGTAAACGAAGACTTAGGAACAATAGATATTAAAGCACTTAAAAAAGAGATTGATTTTATGCATTATATAACTGATGCAGCAGAGTTATTGGAAATTGATTGGGTCAATGTGTTCGGTGATAAAATCAATAATTTTAAATATGATAATGATTGAAAATCAATCCAGGATTATTTTAATATATCATAGGGTGACGAAATATATTCGGTCAATAATATATTCGACCAAATAAAATTTATCTCTATGATATATTAAAATGAATGAAAAGGAGAAAATTATGATACAAATACACACTGATACATTTATACCGTATGAGTTATCTGCAATAGAAACATATAACTATATAACACAAAGATGTTTATCAGTTAAAGGTTCGTTAAAGTTCCTTGAAATGACAAACGAGCACCTCTATGTGAGATGCCCGTTTGCTGGTGACTACCTTGAACTGGTAGGACCTATGGAGGAGTTAATGTGGGTGCACGAAAGATTAGTTAGAAACAAATGGTATAGGATTAAATAAATCCTTTTAACTTATTTGTTTGTTTAAACACATTTAGTGTTATACCCATCTTTCGTAATTCTTCCCACTCTTTATTGGTAGCATAATATTTGCCACCACCTTTAGTGTAAACATAAATCTTAGCAATCTTAGCGTTATCGGTCATTATTTTCTCGATAGCGCTTTTTCTTTGCTCTGTTGACATTTGCGAATATCTCAACTCTTTGCGAGAACCGTTTGGCATATCCACTGATACAAGTATTTGGTCGTTATACAATTTGTTCAAATCCGAATTGTTTAACTCGCCGTACTTCTCATTAAGGATTTGTTTGTCTTTATTGCTAAGTTCGCCAATGTCAGTGTATCTGCCTGTTAATTCTGTTTTCTTAACACCATTTGCAATAGCCTGTTTTTCTACTTCGCTTATTTCATAAGCCTGTAACTTAATAGGACTCATGCGATTTATTAAGTCAAGTATGAACGGCACCTTGTACTTTGTTTTTACTTTACCTGTATAAGGGTCAACCCTTTTAGGAAAAGCATATGCTATACCTGGTATTGCATTTACTACAAAACTTTCAAGGTTATACAATATGCCAGAACTGTATTTCACTTTGTGATTATACAATAGACTATTGAAAGTTTTAAGTATGTTAGGTACAAATGTGTTAAGACTTTCCATCGGTTGTGCAATTAACCAGTCAAATGGTGTATCAGCGTATTGGAACATATTGAATAAATCAGCAAAGAAACTATCTTGCATAGCCACATCGAATGTATTACCGATTGCTTTCCATAAGCGTTTGAACCCATCTTGTGATTTGTCAGTTAATCCACCTGTTAAAGCTGCGCCCATCAACAATCCTGATGTTCCGAATAAATTGCTAATATCTACTTTAACATCGCCTATGCTAATCTTAACAGCACCATCCTCGTCGTCGATACCCATTACGCCTGCTGCACCAAGTAAAGCACCTATAACTAAACCGACAGTACCAATAGCACCTTTACCAATATTACGTTTTGTAATGTACTCTGCAAATCTACTGCTCGGCGCTTGGTCGCCCTCTTGTCTAATTTTGTCCATTTTAGCAATTGTCTTTTCAAGTCTTGCAAAATCTACAATTGCTTTAACAAGACCGATAGGTGTATAATTTAAACCTTCTACAAACCAGTTCCAGCCAGCAGATGCAAAAGGTAAAAATTGTTTCCAAGCAAAATAACTTGCACTGCCGCCTTTACGACGAATAACTTCTTCAAGTGCATTAAACATATTAGGCTTATGCATATAATCCCATGCAGCCATTGTATATGCTTCTGCAAAAGTATTCATTACTTGGTTACTTAAACCTTCATTTAAGTTAACATTATCTTCTGTTAGCATTTTGCCAAAGTATCTCAAAGTTCTTTTATTTATCCAAGGGTCGTCTGACAATACCTTAAACAGCAATTCTGAAACTTTATTCATACCTTTACTTTTAAAGTTGTTACGATTAAAAATTTCCGTTTCAACTTTGTTACGAATTAACGATACAATAATGTCTTGACCATCCATATTTTTGGATTTGCGAATATCATATTTGCTAACTCCATCCGATATAAGCGCCATCAAGCCATTATCTACAAAATTCGCTTTCACCCAGGCTGCAGTAGTATCAGATACTTGTGTGCCTGTTATTTTATATTGTCCTTCCTTATGTTTCTTACCAGTAAACAAGTTACCAATCATACCGCCGACATCATTACCAACACTAACAAGGTTGTTTGATACAATGTTGCGTATCCAAGTACCAGGAGAAGACAACATCGCCATACGCTGAAATTTCCACATAGCATCCAATGCTTGATTAACTTTGCCTTCATTTCCTTTCTTGGCTAAGAATGCTTTTAAGCCGTTTTCATACATTGTATGCATTTGGTTTTCAATCTTTTTAACATCGTTTGTTTTAACAACTTTTATTAAGTTTTCAATGTCAGCCTCTCTAAACTCAATACCAGATTTACGAGCCGCGGATTGAAGTATTTTCTTCTGCGGATTTATTTTGTACAGAATAGAACGGAATGCAGCAAGTTGCGTACCAGCATCAGACGCAACCGATTGTATCATATTGCTAAGCCTTGCAAGAGTTTCACCACTCATATGCATTAAACCTTGCTGGCCCTGTTCATACAAATAACCAAGCATATACAATTTAAACGCATTAAACTTACGAATGTCTTCGGTATTGATTTTACCTACAAACATCATATTTTGATAGAAGTCAATAATGCTTGTAGCATCTTCACTTGTTAATTGCATAAGTCTATCAGCATTTTGCTCATAAAACTTAGTTGCATTCATTTGCATATGAACTTCATCTTCACCGCTAAGGAACTTAACATCTGTCTTTCTAAAAGTTTCAAACGTGGTATCAAGTATTGCTCTTAATTCGCTCGGTATTTCTACATCACTTGCAATGTCAAATTCATAGCCACTTACTTTAAGTTGTCTTTCTTTTGCAACTTGTTCACCAGATGCAATTGCTTTGAGTTTTTCTTTTTCGTACTTCTTTTTAAATCTATCTAAACTTTTTACAATTGCCTCAGCAGTTTTGCTTGTATATGCACCTAATCTAACATCTGAACTTATCTTACGAAGTTGTTCTCTTAATGTTTGTAACTCTTTATCAGATTTACCAACATACAATTCTCTACGAACTTTAATGTCTTCGTTGAACAAATCTGAATGTGCTTCATAAAACTTCTTAGCCTCGTTAGGCGATAAGTTTCTTTTAATTGTAGAATTAAGACTATATATTGAACTAAGATAGTTTCTACGAGGTGTTTTTACAATAGGTGTAGCCTCACCTTTTAACTCTTTGTCCAATTCTGTTTTAGACATTGCATGTCCTACGACATCGCCTAATTGCAATTTTGTATACATATTAAGTAACATATCATCAGACAAATTCCTAACACTTTGTATAAGTTCTTTCTTATTTACTTTTATACCTTTTTCGCGAAGTATGTCGGCAGTATAATGTAAAATTTGGTTCATCATTTCCTTTCTGTCAAGATTGGATAATGTTTCATTAAACGCTTCCAGTGAACTTTCATCTACAATAGTGTCTTGAATTGTAGTATTACTATCACCGCCTTTTTTGTTGGCAATATTTTGGTCTAAGCTTACATTGGCTTTTTCACCGGGTAAATTCCAACCGTTAATTGCAAGGAATTTACTTATTGCACCGATATAGCCAAGTGATTGCACTGTGCCATCAAAGTACTTCATAAACATAACTCGCATTGCTTTATGATTTATAAGTAACGGCTGACCTTTGTAAGTTTCATATCTGTTGCGAATTGTTTCATATTGCTTTTTAAGTTTAGGGTCTTGCATTACAACTTCATTTATACGCTTAACAGTATCACTTGTAAGTCTATCATATATTAAGTCAGTTAAGCCATGAGCGCGAAGTACGCCACGCAATGCATAGTAATTAGCAATTTTGTAATTAATATATTTTTCCATTTGCTCAAATGACTTGATGTCTTCGTTTTGGAAATAACATTGATTTATTAAGTTGAATGTATATTTGTTAATACTATCCACATTACGGAAATAATCCATTACTTTTGTTTGAGTTAAAGTACCAGCCTCGTTGCCGCCAATCATATCCCACAATTCTGGAGCAAGTCTATTGGGGTCAGCCTTTATTACAAATTCTTGTGTACTCTTACTCATTTGTATAGGGCGACCCTTTTTAATAAAGTGCTCTAAATTAGTACCTTCGGCGTCTTTATTAGCGACATAGGTGTCGTGCTCATAAGTATATTTGTATCTAACATTTCCATCCTTACCAATGGGATTATCTCGGTCAGTACGAGTAATATACTTATATTGTCCAGGCTGTTTTGCCATACTCATGCGAGCTGCATTTGCTTGACGAATTACGTTTTGTAACAATTTGCGAGCATCCACAATACCGTCACTACTTGAATAAGCCCCAGAAGGAACATGTTCAATTTCAATCTGTGCGCCGTTTGCAAGTGCATCATTTACAAAGTCAATTAACGACTCTCTTTGGTCAATAGACAGTGTACTGTTAATTCGTATAGACAATGAATTAAAGAAGTTGCGACCAAATCTGCCGTTTATTGCAATTTCAACTAATCGTCTGTTGTATGCGTCAACATACTTTTGATTAAATTGTTTTTCTGCTGCCTTTTGGAAATCAAGGTGAGTCCAATACTTAGAGTTAAAACCAATTGTTCCGTCAGGCAAAATTAAACCCATCAATGAGTTAGGTTGCATTTCAGTAAGATTACGACGGTAATAAGTATTAACTTTATCCATACCGGGTATATCAAGTATGTTTTTATTAGGAGCCATTTGTGCAGAGGATATATTATTTGCTTGTTTATTTGCACGGCGAATATCTTCTGCTGCCTTAACCATATCTTTACCACTATGATAATTAGTAGAATTTATATTAGCATCCACATTGTCAAATATCACATATTCGCCGCGGTCTAACAATTTGTCAATAGTATCAATCACTGCAGCACGCTGTTTAGCAGTTAAATCATTTATACCAACTCTAATATTATATGCAGTACTATCACCATAATCAAAATAACCAATTTGTACAATATTATCTGCCCATTGTTCAGTGGCATCTACGCCTACAGCTTGTTCTGCAATATTGTATATATCGCTATGATTATCTGCTATATTAGAAAACAATATTTCGCCATCACGAGTTATAATACCAGTTTTATAATCAGGTACTTCTGCCCAAGGTTTTACAATAGAAGAAATTGCACTTCTTATCTTACGCTCTATATCAGCAGATACATTATAATCACTTATCGACATCTGCTTAGATGCTACATCATAATGATTACCCCAAGGTGTAGTAATATTAACACTGCCATCATTATTATATTTTACAATTGTAGGATAAAAGTCATTAACATTCCACCAGTTTTCAATACCATACGCTTGTGTTTCGCCGGTTGTATCGTAAATAAAACGTTCGGCAATATCGTACATTGTATCAATATCTTTTACACCCTTAAACAAGTCAGGTCTATGCCGTTTAATATCGTTTACAATATCTTTTTTCTGTTTAGCAGTTAAATTGCTATTTGTAAGCCAATCATATGCTAACCCTCCATTCAAGTTATTTTCAACCTGTATAGCATGTTGCAATTCATGGGCTAATGCAAATGTTACTTCTGTAGGAGTATCTCGTGCAATATAAATAATATTGTTAACAGGGTCGTATTCGCTGTATCTACCGAGCATTACAATTGTATCATTCAAACGACCAGTTATATATGCTTTATCAACATACACTGACAACGACTTTCCTTCTTCGTTAATATCATCTATTGTATAAGACTTACTTTTAAAAGCTTCATACATAGGCTTAATATTTACAAATTGGAATGTACCATCTGTGGTTGCTACAATAGATGTTTCACCTTTACTTTTGTTTAACAATTGGTCGCGTAAATACAAAAATGTTACTTCCGGATTGGCTTCAACGTGATATTTACTTTTAATATCATTACGAGTAGACTCACTTAAATACAATGGATTATAAATAACATCTGTAACAGTTATATTTGCTCTGGACACTGCATCAATTTTAGGATTTAACAAATTTGATATATAACTTTGACTCGTTAAATCTGGTGTTACAAGATAACGGTCTTTATTACCTTTGTTAAAATATATGTTTTCTCGTTCACCACTAAATTTCTTGTAACCATACTGATTTAAGTCGCCAATATGTTCAAGTGATATTTTACCATTTACAATTGTAAAATCCCAACGATAATTTGTAAATGCTTTAAACATATCTCTACGATAAGCAAGAACTGTTTCAGGGTCTATTTTTCCATTGTTTGCAATAATTGTTTTATAAATATCCGAGTCAGTAGCAGGCATATCGGTAACAGTAGCAATAGTTAAGCCGCTGTCTTGCAAATAATTGTTGAACAAATTATTTTGTATACTTGTAGTAGGCATATAAGTTTTGCCGTCATACGGTGAGTTATACACATTGCGATAAAATGTTTCTAACTCTTTCATACCGGAAGCTCTTATATTACTGTTTTCACTTTTAATTTTGTCAAGTATAGCACCTTTTATGTCTTGACTTGCCGGCATAGAGTTAATACGAGCAGCTAATGCAGTTAAATCAGTGGATGTAGGTCCATCATTTATAACTCTATTTCGTAAGTCTTTTCCATAACGCTGTTCTTTAATTCTTTCAATTGTGTTTGTCCCTTTGTACAATGATACAACTTCTGACAAATCTGCTTCTTGCTGATATACAAGATATATACCCAAGTTAACTCTTAATGCATTAAGTACAGACTTCATACGTTGTTTAAACATATCATCTTTGGGCGACTTACTTGTAGCAGTATTTATAGTATCTTGTAAATGCACCATCAACAAATAAATGTCTCTGTTTGCTATACCCAACAAAACTTTTTGGAAATTGCTATTGAAGAACAAGTTATAAGTAGCAGTTTCAATAGTGGCATTTGACTCGCCGGATACTCGCTTATAAATATCAAGTACATTGTTTAATACCGGCGCCAACTTTGTAGATTTAGTAGTATTTTGTACAAGGTCTTGCTCTGCACGAGTTTTAAGAATAATATTACCATCCGCATTTTTAGCATATTCAATAGGTACAAATAATGTTTTGTTAAGTTGTACAACAGTACTGCCGTCTGTTGTTAATACAATTCTTTGTACATTTGGATCGGCTTTATAAATACGCTTAATAGTTTCAAGTGACGCTTTTACATCCTCATCGGTTATACTATCTAAATCAGTATCACTATCTACAACAGCCTTGATGTCAGACATCTGGGCTTTTTTCATGTCCTCAACAATTGTGTTTGCAGTAAAGTCTTTACGAAGATCGTCAAAACGAACCATTATGCCTTCTGCAAAACGCGTTAACTGATAGTCGTCCATTTGTTTAAAGCCGCCAAGTTTTTCAAACAACTGCTGTGCTTTGTTAAAACGCTCTTCGCCCATAGCATTGTATACTTTGGATATGACACTGAAGTTAGCATACAATTGACCTGTTAAATTACGCTTAGTATCTATGTCAATTTTCTTATCGCTAATAATTTCGTTATATTGCGACATCATATCTGACATGACACGTTTAAATTCATATTTTGCTAAGAAGTTCATCTTAGGGTCAACATTAGATTTTCTGTTTACAAAATCGCTAATACCAGAACGAGCTACAGAGAACGAGCTACTTACAACAGAGGATAACGCACCGATAATAAATGCGTCTGCAAAATGGGACAAACTCCAATCGTTATAATTGTTAAACTGTTGTTTATGCAAACCGAAGAACGAGTTAATAGACTGTGTTGCCACATCTTGTAAAACTTCTTCAATACCTTCGTGCCATGCATCCATCAATATACGACTAACTGCACTAGTTCCACTAATACTTGTAGCTGCTTTTGCAGTGCTGCCAAATACCACATTATCAAGAATAGAAGAACCGAGCAAATGATTGAGTCCCTTTTGTACAGCCCATTCAGCAGTAGTACGTAAACCTGCATTTAACATTAACTCAGCAGTAGGAACAGTGCTCATAAGAGGGTCCATAACCATCTCGTTCATTGTATTACCGAACATACCACCAAAATATATAGCAGACGCCAATGGTGCTAATGTTCCACCGCTTACAATACTTATTGCAGCAGCCGGTAAGTATTGCCCGATGCTGTCTATAATACTTAAAATATATTTTCCTATGCCTACATAATTACCGTCCAAATCTACAATTGGGGATACTGATTTTTCCCAATCAAGTATCTCATCTTTGAAGCCCATTTTATCAAATATACGCCAGTTTAATGCATCACCCCAACTTCCTTCGTCAGGTGTTTCAAAACCTTCACGAACTTTATCTTCACCGGTTATGCCACTTGCAATCATATTAACTGGCGTAGATAATAAAGTTAATGCACCATCGATAGCGTCTGCTACACTTACTACAAGATGGCCTGCTGCCCCACCAAGGCCATTAAGGAATTTCATAAAAGGATGAATGTTATCTTTTTCCTCTTGTGCAATTCGCAAATCATCTTGATACTTTAAATACTCCCCACGCTCTTTTAACAACTTCTTTGTATAATCATAATCCGACATTTTAAAAGTACGTTCTTCTTGTGTGCCTGTTGCTTCATTGTAAACTGTTTCGGTACGTTCAGTATCAGTGTTAGTTCTATCACCTTGCAACTCGTTTGCCATAAGTGTAAAACGTTCATCAGTACTTAAATAATCGTAATTGTAATCATTTTTAATATCTTCAAAACTCGGCAGCTTATTTGTATTTTCCATTACATACAAATAATTATCTAATTCACCTCGTTTTGCAAATGTTTGCCAATCACTCTCACGATAAAAATCGTTACGACTAAACCTCGAATGAGCTGCCTCATAAGGGTTAAAGTACTCGCCTAAGACTTGTAATTTTGCCATACATACTCCTTTGCCACTCTTCATGGCCAATTTGAAATATCATTATAATATAAGAGATTTATCCCGGCACCAGGATAAATCTAATATATCATAGTGTCACAATAATATCTTTCTAATATAAATATTCAATAAAATTTTTCGATTGAAATAGATATATTAAAATCATCTATTTTGGAAATCAATCTCAATCTGACGTTTCTTTTTAAGATTATAATTGGTAAGTTGATTTAACATATTGGTATATGCTTCTCTTACTTCGGCAGTGTATTGTTTTTCATCAATGTCTTTTTGCTGCCGTTTATGAATAGCATTTGCAATAGAACCTAAACTTCCTACTATAAATCCAGCCAATGCTCCAGCAGCATTACCTATACCAGGTAATACACTACCAAGCGAAAATCCTAAGCCTGCTCCAGTGCCCATCAACATGCCAGTTTCAGCAAGTGCTTCGCCTGCATATGCATCGTCCATTTTCTCGGAACGATTTAAGAAGTACTCAAATTGCTCAGTTAAATTATTTACATCAAGCCCAGCATCAGCAAGTTCACTCTCTAAGCCCAACTCTCTTACAAGAGTTACAGTTTCATCTACAAGGTCTTTGTAATCGGAGATTGTTTCAGTACCGGCTTTCTTATCTGCTAACTTATTAGCCGCGTCATAGAACTTATTGTACAAACCAGATATTTGCTCTTCGTCCATTCCGCCGTAACGTTCTGCAAATGACCAATCATTATCATCTGCTGCCATACCTACCATTGTTCTAAATGACCCTGCATTAGTTCCTTCAAATGTATAATTGTAAGGATTATAAGTTTTAGACCAATTATACAAATCCTCATTTGTATCTAACAAATATTGACCCCAACTATAGCCGCCCTCAGTTGCAAGTGAATTTTCTAATTGGTCAAAATAATCCAAACCAGCAAGAGTCAAATTGCCATTTTCATCATACAATTCTGCCGCCATCTCTTCCTGAGTTTTAAGACGGCGTTCTTCAATACGATTACCTTCCTCGTCAAATTGTTCTTTGCCTTCTGCATCAAGTACTGGGTCATTTGTAATATAACGTTCCCAACGCATATCATCAAACAATTTATTTTCGCCGTTCTGATATTTTTGCCATAACTCTTCAAGATAGCCTCTATGAGCATTAGCATAATCAGCAGTATATTTTGCCTGTTCGTCAAACGCTTTTGTTATACTTTGTTCACCAGATGCAGCTGCACTCGCAATTTCTTGCTCACCTTGCAACAATGAATTGCGATAAGAATTATAAGCATCTTGTAGTGCTAATTCATTTTCACTAAGCAGTGTTTGTTTACCAGCACCAACATATGCACTATTTTGTATTGCATTTTTGTTTTGCAAATATGATGCATATGCTTGTGCTGTTACTTTGCTGTAGTCATTTACAAGTTGGTTCTCAGCTGCAAGTGCTTCATTAGCATTTTGTGACAACAATGACTGCCAAGTTTTACGATTGTTATAATCTCTGTTATTTTCCTCCATAAATCTTGCAGCATCTTGTTGTGTCATAACTGCTCCGTAACTTCTACCAATCTTAGCCATTATCTTACCCTCTCTGTAATTCTGTATTTTAATGCAACATCAGATGTTACAAATGCTTTAGGTTTATCATCAGTAGGGTCGTTTGATATCCTGAACTGGAACGCATTTGTTTTAATAAAGTTAACTCGTTTTATCAAACTTCCTAAAGCATCAATTTGATACTCAACAGTATCTGTTTCACTTAAATTATTTAAATTCCTATAATTTACAAAATTGAGTTTGTACCTAAGCGATGTTTCACTTTCAGTTGTAATAACTGTTAAACTACGAATGTGCTTGTAGTTATTAGGTGCATCAAAGTGCAACTTTTGACTTTCAAAATTCCAACTAAAAGGATGCACACCGCCATCAAACACTGTCTTATCATTAAAATCAAAGTACTCTAACTTTTGATTTTGTATAACAAGTAAATCTATACCATCGAATACAATTTTTACAATAGGATATTTCAAATTCCAGACCCACCAAGATGAAGTACGAATATCAAGTATTAACATCATTGTACTATCTTGTTTATACATAAACAGCCAATCTTTGTATTGATACAACTTTATTGGGCTTGTATTAAACTCGTCGTACTCTGTCATAATATTTTCAGTTAAATACGAATAAGTTTGTTCAGTTGATTGTACAAAGTCTTGATAATTAAGTGCACTCAATCCTTTAAGTGTAGTTACAAATATGTTAGAACCATCGTAAGATAACAACACATCTGCATCTTTTTTGTTACCAAGTACTAATTTAGTAGGTGTTAACAAATAAGCATCCTTGCTGCTGTCATATTGAAACTCATATACACTATCTTCAAGAAATACGCCTAACGATGTTTGACTAAATGTTACAAAAGCAGTAATATCGTCTTCAAACGAATTGTTATCTATTTCAGGAAAATAAACTTTACCATCTCGTTTGGACGACCAATACATTGTATTGTTAATACTTATAACATTTGATACAAAGTTGTATACAAGATTAGGTGTAAACAATTTATAGTGAGGTAACTCATTTCCTTCATCGTCAGTAGGCCAAGTTGTTACATCAGCAGATATTGTACCTTCATAGTTACTAGTCCACAAGTACTTAGTACTTATATCATAATATATGATATTATTGTTGTCAACATATACTGGCCTATAATTAGAAGTAAAATTATCACTATTTTGCAGCAACGGAATATTATCATCTGCATAATGCAAATAATTATTACCTAATACATTAGGACCAACTGCCATCTTAGCATAAGTTAAATCAACACCGATGTCAGTATACAATGTCTTACTTAAATCAGGCGAATACGGTGCAGACTCACGAATTGCCTGTTGTTCCATAGCAGTATCAGGATTACTTGAAAAGTTATAACTAAATACATAATACGAATCCTCATGGCCATTATAACGCGAACCGCTTATGTTAAATGACTTATAACCATTCTTTTCAAACAACTTAAATGTAAATAAATCACCTTGTTTAGAGCCCATCATATCATAATTATAATATGACGACATATAGTACTCCGACGGATTTATTATAATCGGTTCACCGTCGCCGTAATTTTCTAATATACCTATACGGTAAATAGGAGAATAAAATGCATTTGTATAACCATCACTGCCATAATACACTGGCTCAATGTCATATACAGGCGCATTGTTTCTAAATTGTATTATTACATCGGGTGTTCTAAATGTGCCGGGGCTGGATGGATTATAATTTGTATAACCTAACAATGGACTATTTATAATAGCATAATCCCAATCATTACTTCTAATATATCTTACTTTGCTTACTGCATTGTTTGCTACAATAGTAGCTCCACTTAAATTTTTGCCCGTTGCATTCCAAGTAGGAACAACACCAGTTTCAAGATATGCTTTAACTGTTACACCACTTGAAGTTGTATACATGTGTATCATCAACAGCATCGGTGTATTAAGATTTTCTACTTTGTTCCAAGTATCAGCATTACTCCAACTTGTAGAACTATTATAATAACGCTTTATGTCACCGGTTACGCTTATATACATCAATGCTGCACCCTTCTCAGGACTATGACCAAATGGCAATATAGTAGATGTAGGTTTTATATTTACAATTTCTGTATTGTTAAAAATATTTGATTCGTTTACTGTATCTACCGGCGCATTAACTTTTTGTACCGGCGCATCGTATTCTACAACAGACCACACCATTGCACCAATACTGTTTATACCACTATCAGCAATACTGCTTATGTCCATATAATAAAATTTAAGCGCATCTGTATCAGCAATATACAACATATCACCGTCGTCGGATATTATAGGCGCCTTACAAGTAGCAGTAGGATAAGGAATTGTATGAAAATTATTAGCGTCTACGCTAAACAATAAAAATGTATCATCATTATTGTATGCTACAATTCTACCAAATGTCGGGTCTACAAGAACAATATCCGCTGTAATATTACCTGCACGCTTTACAAATACTCGTTCATTGTTTTTTACAAAAGGATTAACAATAAAATGAGTATCTTCGTCAATGTCAATAGTTATATTTTTACCTATAAGCCCATCTGTATTTGTAGCTTGTGTAGAGTTAAACAAATAACGAGTAATAAAACCATTAGTTAATATGTTGGGCGACTCATTTTCCTCAATCTGTGTACTATTTACAATAGAGGTTATAGGCAAATAAATTAAATCCTCTTTTGTAAACCAATTCATACTATTGATTTCATAGTTCCAATTGAAACCAGTTAAGTCGTTGTCAGTAAATACAATGTACTTATCATCAAACCACATCACTTTTACATTTTCAGACGAGTCTACTACCCACATGCCACCGTGATATACAAATTGTAATGAATAACCACTACCATCAATAACATTGTAAAATACAATATTATTAACTTTAAACATATCTACAAGTTTATCACTACTGTGCAATAGATTAGATGCTTTTACAGGCGGCCGAGTAGACAATTGGTCGTCTTGGTCTACATACATATTGTTAACTTCATCAAATGTAGTTTGGTCAATGCCAACATAATTCTTATTAGTACAAAGACCTTTAAATTGCATGAAGTTAAAATACTTTTCATCAAGACTACCAACATTGACTGACAATGCATTTCGTCTTACTGTTCTTCCCATTACCAACCTCCGCCGATATGAATTGTTTTGTTATCGTTATAGTCGTTCTCATCAATTCTTGCAAGGAACATTTCATATTCGTTGCGATAAATTTGTGATTTTTGTTCGTCGTCAATTTTAAAACATTGACTTGCAATATAAGATGGCAAGCATTCTAACACATCATCTGGTGCGTCAATTTCTACGCTATCATCTGTTGTAGGTTCAAACTTAAACCATTTTGCTTTGTATGCAATTCTGTAATTTGCAGGTTTGCTAAATACAATTTGATTTCCACCGTAGGTTTTATAACAATCATCATCGGCTTCGCACCAATCACCGAACATGTTTGTCATATAATTAGTATCATCAGACCATGCAAAGAAATCCTTAGGAAAATTAGTAGGCTGACCAACATATGTGAATTGCTCATAATATTCCAACATTGCTGTTTGTTGCGCATCAAGCTGTGTTCTATCACAAGGGGGATTAAACAAAAAGCCAATCTGATAATCGTCTGGCAATGAATATTTGCGTTTAAGTTCTCTTAATACTTGTTCACGATATCTTACACAAAATTCGGCGTATGTCCTTTTAGGTTTAATAGCACTTGTAATTTGAGTAATTGCTTCATTTGCATAGAACGGAAACTTATTCATAAGTCCCATATCTATTGCTTGGTCTGCGGTAAAATCAAGTTTGGCTAAAGTAGCCTCTTTGATATAGCCCCAAGTATACATACCATCACCTCATAAAATTTATTTTTAGATGGCCTATATAACCATCATAATTCTAATTTTAATATATCATAGATGGTCATAAATATAATTCTTGAATATTTATATTGGGATTATTTATGGCCATCTATGATATATTAAAATCATTCATTTTGTTATATGAAAAAGAGCCAGCCGGCTATTGCCGACCGGCTCTCTATCATTTGCCGTTAATTATATATTACGCCTCAGCCTTCGTAGTAACCGTACCGACAACCTGAACAGGTTTAACGATGGTTTCCAGAGTCGTGAGTTCAGTAAATGTATTAACATCGTTCCATTTGCCAGTTGCCCCAGCAGGAGTTCCCAAGTAAACATAAGAGATACCTCTCCACGTTGCAACGTTAATATCGAAACGTTGACGACCATCGTATATAATGCCCATGGGCCGTTTCTGTTCAATAACATTCAACGTAAGAGCGATACGTTCAGTCAATTCAAGACCGTGGTTTTCAGCATTGTAAGATTTATCAATGATGAGGAAACCAAGGCCATTCTTAAACTGAGGAATGTCGTTCAAGTAAGGTGTGAACTGAACTGTTGCTGCTTGATAAGCAGGGTTCTTATACAAAGACTCACCCATCTTGAACATATCCATATCCAGCGCCGTAGCAAGAGCTGCTTTGAGGTGCGGGTCGTTTGCACATACAATGGTCTTCGCCCCTAGAACGCCAGCATACTTGTTATTGTCGTCTTTCAAGTTTTCCATGTTTGTAATAACTTGATTGATAACATCTGCAAGTTTAGCAATACGAGCAGGGTCGTCGCCAGTAATATCAAGGTCAGCATAATATTTGTTGGACTGATAAGCTGCTTGGATTTCAGCTGCACTCATACCTTGACGTTTTACAATGGTATGTTTGTTAAAGAACAACGGATTCTTAACACCATCAATTTCACCATCAGTAGTATCGGCAGAAGTAAGTTTCAATCTAGACTTACCGTCTTTACCATCGCCACCCCAATAAACTTCTTCGCCGAAGCCGCCGGACAGCGCTGCCATGCCATATTCTACAATGTCACCATTCCAACGTTTGATAAACGCATTGGCATCATCTTTGGCACGTCCGAGTTCTCTATCTTCCAATGTTTGCTGGGTAATGATAAAGGAACCCTGGAAAGTTCTGGTACGATATGTGGCTGCAAAACCTTCAGCAGTATTGAAGATAGGACCAACTGCATAGTCGTTAGTTTCTACAAATGCTTTGCTGAAACCGATGGACGATGTGTAAGTCATTTGGAAACGGTCAATGCTGGAACGAGTATAAATCATATCCAGCGGGTTGCTTTTTTCCCAAGCCTCTTGCTGATTTTTAATCATCTCGTTAAGAGGTTCTCTAAGAATATTGTAGTCTGTACGAAGTTTCAACGCCTCGTCAATATTGATAATAACACCCATGTTGTGCCTCCTTATGCCGTAGCGACATCGTTGCCGTCGGCATCGAGTACAACGTCATCGCGGTTAATAATCTTAAACAGTGCTACGTGTTTCCAAGTAAGAGTAGTAGCATATCCGTTTTCAGTCTTGGGACCAGTGCTCGTTCCTGCTGTAGGAGCTGTTGCAACCGTTTGTTTAACCGTAGGGTCATAACGATAGTCACGGTTTTCAACCGGAACATGCCCATAACCAATAGTCTGGTCACTCTGTGCCACAATGTAATCTGCGTTAACAAAAGTCGCTTTCTTCATATAACCACCAACAGTAGTCGTAGGAAGAGTAACCTGTACGCAGTCACCAACTTTAACATCACCTACAACATCGAGGTCCATATAAACTTCGCGTTGCAAGTAAGCGGTTCTAAATCCTGCCATAATTAAATCTCCTTAACTTTTTTGTTGAGCTCTTCCTCAGTTATTTGAGGATTAAATAACCTCCATACCGCTTTTTCTTCGTCGGTAAGAGGTCTTGTATTTGTAGGAGAAGGTGCTTGTCCTGCAGGATTTTGCAAATGATCCGTCGTTGTTTTAGTAGTTTGCTTACGGGCTTTTATGATTAACTCTTCGCCGTGTAATGCAATGTACGATTTCTTTAACGAACCAGTTTGTTTCCAACTATCAAGTACATCTTTCGGTAGTTGGTCTAAGGAAGTGTAGTTCTCACCCGTCAGTTTATTGAGTTCTGCCAATTCCTTAGTTGCAAATTCTTGCATCTGCTTTTGTTTCAACTCTTCAAGTTCCTTTAAACGAGGGTCTTTACTAAGTCGTTCTTCGAGCAACTTCTCTACAATGGGTGAAACCTGCTCAGGGTCTAACCCGTTATCTTTAAGCAACTGTTGTTCTTTGGCTTTTTGCATTTCCTCGTAAGACGCATAACCAAGGTCAGTTGCCAACTTGTTACGCTCTTCTTTACGAGCCTTTTCAGTTGCCTCCTTCAAACGCTTTGCAAATGCTTTTGTCGTTTCACTCGGTTCATTCTTACCGGGTTCAGTAGGAGGAGTTTCGGGCTCTTGTTCATTAGTTGCCGGTGGCGTTTCCGACTCACCGCTGTCATTCATCAGAGCCGCTAATTCTTCTAATGACAGAGCGTTATCGCCTAAATTCATATTGTGAATGTCCTTTAACGTTTTTGTACGAGTTTCGGTCGTCACCCGTTTTGCAGTACAATAATAATCTATTATAAAAATAATTAAATTATTCCACTAAAGTTATGAAATTTCAATAACTCCAACATTTTTAGCAGTGTTATCAACTTGTTCAGTTACAACTTTCTGCTCTACAATTGGTTCTGTTTTGTCAGGGAATGGTTCTTCCTTTGGAGGTTGTTTACGCCACTCTTCAAGCAGCTCTGATACAACTTCTGCAGTAGACAATTTTATCTTTGCCGCTTTTGCGCCAGATAATGTACCGAAAAATAAACTTGTAAACAAGATTACAATATTGAGTATCAATGTTAAAAATGCGCTACTTAAATCTCCTTCTACAAAGTTTACTGTTACAGATGCTGCTAACAATGTTGATAACAAAGATGTTATAACTTTACGGATAGCACCACCGACATGCTGATGTTCGGCTTGTTTTAAGTTTATTTTCATACTATCACTACTACTTATATTGAGAACTGACAATACTTCTCTGGCTCGTTTCAAACCTGACTTAGGATACTTGTGATGTTTAACTTTATAGATTAACAATTTATGGTCGTGACCTCTATAAGGCTCATTTTCTATTTCCTCAATGGTACGACCTGTTTCGTCTACAACATCATCTAACCATGCTTGTACATAATCCTTATTATATTGACGAATATAAGATTGCACTTCTGTTTGTTTCAATCCTTTCCTTGCAAAATAATAACGTCTATGTATGCTGTATTTGTCATTTGTAATATCAACTAACATTGACCTGTCATATTCTGCACGATGCCTACTTTCCCAAATTATAAAGTTTAACACCAATGCTATCATAGCAATTAGTGTTATGTTTTTAACAGATGGATTAATATCAACATTTGTTACAAATGACAAATATGCCATAATACCAAGAGCTGCGAGGAACAACAGCGTTGTTCCCCACATCATTATCTTGGTTATTAACTTTTGAGTACTAAAATTAGTTATTTTCTTGCTCACCGGAGTCTTCCTCCTCATCTTCGTACACACCGGTTGTGTAACAAAGTGCTTTAAAAATCATACCAAATATTACAAACAAAAGTATAAATGTTGCTGCTCCTTTAAATGCTATTAAGCCATCTACAATAGCTGTTATAAACAAATACATTAACACCAATGTAAGTAATACTACAATTGCATTATAAGCATACAATATCAGTTTAGCCTTACGCCATTTTGCTTCCGTAAGCTTATCATCACTGGCACCAACTGAATAGTCATGCTCACAAGCAAATACTTCTTTTTTAAGTTTATCAATTTGACTATTAAGTAAATACTTTTTAATTACAATAAATGTGATGAGAATTGCGCCAATACTTGCAAATGACCACTTAAAAGGTGTACTATGAGAATTGAACAACTCTATGCAAGTTATTACAATAGGTGCTATTGCTACAAGAGCCATATATACAATGTCTTGCCACAAAGGCATTTGCAATTTCCTTGCTTTAACTTTTTTAGTCATAAGTCACCTCACAGTTTAACTTCTTCGGTTACTGCCTCACCTACAATTTCCTTGATTTTGTCTTGGTCCTCTTCGGACAACTTTTTAATGTGAGTAAATTGGCTGAGTACTTTAAGTATCAACTGATTTTCTTCGTATATTTTCTGCAAATACTCTTTCTGATTATCCTCCATCTTAGCAAGACCTTCTGCAATGGGCTTTTCAATCTTTTCGCTAACATCGAGTTTAATTTTGCTTGGAAGAACTGCATTCTTAAATGAAGTTTCAATGTATTCTTTGGACACAGCCAATTGTTTTTGGAATTCCTCTTTATCGTTCTTTGCTCTTGTAGCAGCACGTTTAATTGACTTAACACAATAAATTACATTCGCAATTATTGTAGCCAAAGATACACCACAAAGTGACATCGAAAGTATTTGCATAATTTGTTCGCCATATTGGTCTAACATTTTTAAACCTCCTTTTCGTCTTTCAATGAATTAACTTCTACTTTTAAATTATCAATATCCTTTTGTACATCACTTATTACAATAGTTTTTCTTGACAATTCTTCTAATTTGAGTTCTACCTTTGTAGCAATTTTGCTAAGATCGTCAACTTTCGTTGACAATTTAGTTACTTCACTAAATAGTTTGTCGTATTCATAATTAGTCATTGTCTTCTGCCTCGTCAAACTCAGTAGGTTTAGGTTCTTTTCTACCCACAATAATCGCTGCAGCTTTGTTAAACGACTCAATGTGGTCCTCTTCATCCTCAACAACATTGTTTACCAACTTAGCAAGTACTTGCGCTTTTGCCGGTTCGTCGTTAAACAATTTCATAAGTGCTTGTTTTGCATACTGATACTGATTTATGGTATCTGACTCTGCCATTAACATTACATTAAGTATACCATTTGCTGCAGTTAATTTACAACCACCGTTCATGGCCGCATTTACTTGTTCGTCAATAGACCATTTAATGTCCATTTTAGTTACCTCCATTTATTTTAATACGATGTTTTAAAATCGTTGCATATGTTAGCATGCAATTGTATTGCGCATTTAACAACGAACGATTTTCTTCGTCAAGTTCAAGATATTTAGTACTTTTAATAAACTTATCTAAAGCATAGCATTTAGCCTCGAGTTCGTCCAACTCTTTGTTCATTCTATCTACAAAAGAAGTTTCATCGTAGCCGTTATATTTGTCTATTAGTCTTTGTGAGTCACTTACAAATACTTCGACATCGTACGAACTTCTATCTTCAAGTGCTGCTTCGATATGCATGTCATACCATTCTTTAATAGTATCACAAAGCTCTTTTAAATTTTTACAATCGGGCAATATGCCTATAGGTCTTATCGGTCCTCGCCAACTCATTTAATCACCTCCATTATTATTTTATTCGGTATCGGCAAGATATATTACAATCTTGCCGACCAGATCTACTCCTTCCACTCAGGGGATAGGAATAAATTTTGTTTACAAAGGTGTGTTTAGCAATTTATCATCTCCTGGAGTGGGTTCATCGTTTACAATTGGTTTGGACGATGTTTATCCAGATCGTTCCAATATGAAAGTTGGTGATAGAGTTTTTATACACTGGAAAAGTAGTATCACGTTTGTAGAATTTATTGTAATAGCAGAAGTTACTGCAATAAATAGTAGCAATAATATGGTTACTATCAAATGTGAAACTGTTGTACAAACAAAATTTCAACAGCGATATCAACACAATATTACATTAGTACAAAGTGATTTTGTATATGGAAACATACAATATATTTCCACTAATCAAAATCCTATTAACAATATAAACGCACTACTTAATGATATTTATACTACCTTTGGTCCCGGCCGTGTGGCAGTTAATATTGTAAATACTGACGATGAGGAATTTACAATGTTCCACAGTATGATTGTTACATCCAGTAGTGCTCAAACTGGTAATGGTTGTAGAATTACTATTGGCAACAATGGTGTAATACAACATAGTATGGTAACAAGAGCTATTACATTCCCTACCGCAACAGTGGACTGGAATGACAAGGTTAAATTTATTTATCCTTAAGTATTCATAAAGTAAGAAATTGGCTCTGTCCAACCTAAGAAATTTGTAATCGATACATCGGTTGTTACAACGTCAAATGTTGCACCAGGTGCATCAGTTACATTATAACCATATAATGTAAGTTCAGCGGCTGTTGCAGAAACTCTAATTCGGTTGATAACACATTTTTTGCCACTTATTAACCATGCACCTGTGGCTTCTAATTCACCTAAGGCCATACTTCTAATTTGACGTGCTAACTCTGTAGGATTACCATTGGGAAAACCGGACGTTGTACTAAAATAAGAAAATGCAATTCCACCTGCAATACCATTCATCTGTACATGTTTTCTATAACCCAATGCATGTGAATAGTGAATATCCTGTTTGCCTATTACTTTAACAGAAAATGGTTGAGTGTTTGACGACCCAACATCTGTAACTTCTAATAAAGCGAATATATATTTATGTTTATTAGTACCACTCTCTGTGTAGTCAATCATAGAATAAAATCTATCGCCTATTGCAGGTTGAGTATTGAGTAATATAGCTGGAATTCCAACATTTGTTAAAACGGTATCGTTGTTAATAACTGTTGTAGTGGTTATTATTTGTCTTGCCCAAACATTCCCTTTTAATATCCCCTGAGTGGAAGGAGT
>ERZ834769.306-NODE-306-length-53041-cov-36.685936_pt1 | contig 53041 bp, 35 predicted proteins | sample MGYA00519690_ERZ834769 | MGnify/ENA primary metagenome ERZ834769 (study PRJEB31850, sample SAMEA3708760) | human gut metagenome | biome: human gut; feature: human-associated habitat; material: faeces | place: China | collected 2014 ... | reverse complement strand
CATCGGTTTCAGACATCTGCGGGAAATACACCTTCGAGTACCGCAACCCACAGGAGATGGACGACACCGTACTATACGCCGAGCCAACCCTGCAGGGCAATGCCGCCATCAGCAAGCGTCAGGAGGGAAAACAGGAAACACAGATGAACCTGGAGTTGCTCTTCAATGCAGTAATTAATGGAAAATTAAACGATTAAAAATTAGACGATTATGAAAAAGAATTTCGATTTACATAGATTAAGCATGGTACTTCGTTGGGATATTCTCACCAACTGGCAGCGTCATCTTGGAGCTACAGCAGGTCTCGCCATCGGCATTTCCCTCTATTGTGTATTGCGACTTTTTAGCATGAGATATTGGCTTAACTCAACCGATGTAGAGCTGGCTGGTCATCAATACCAGGTAAGTGTTTGCATGTTCTTTTCTGTAGTAGCATTCATCGCGTTCTACGTCTTGGCAAGTTGTATATTCAATAACATGAAGACTAAATTGCAAAGAGAGAGTTTCCTGATGCTTCCTGCTTGTAATCTAGAGAAGTTTGTGGCCCGACTACTCATGATGAGTATCGGTGCTTTGGTTCAACTTTTTGCAGCAGTAATCTTGGCCGATGTTATACAGTTCATCTTTAGTTTCATCATCACTCCAGATTTTCATATCAGCATCACCTGGGCTGTGCTCAGCCATATTATTCCCATAATTCAACCTTTCGACAACGACTGGCTGAAATGGATTACCCTCTATTCATTCATACTATTTTCCCATTCTTTCGCAACACTTGGCGGAACATTCTATCGCAAGCTGCCTGTATTGCTAACAGCTTGCACGGGCATTCTTCTTAGTATGATTTTGGGATACATAATCAACAAATTAGGAGAAGCTGGAGTTTTTGATTTCTTCAGTCATATTAACTTCAGCAATGGTTCCACAGCTGACTATTGTATAACAATTACAGCATTCTTTGTTTTCCTGGCTTTGGCAGCCTTCAACTATTGGGCATCCTACAAGCTCTTCACCCGCATGCAGGTTATCTGCAACAAGTGGATCAACATCTAGGAATTAAAATTTGAAGATTATGAATTTCAGTAATGATAAAGCAATATACGTACAGATAGCCGAGCGACTGAGCGATGAGATTCTGGCAGGCAAGTACAAGGAGGACGAGCGAATACCGAGCGTCAGGGAATACGCCGTGCTGCTGGAGGTAAATGCCAACACAGCCGTGAAGGCATACGATCTGCTTGCCACCGATGAGATCATCTACAACAAGCGAGGTCTGGGCTACTTTGTTTCCGCAGGAGCCAAGAAGCAGATCAAGAAGACCCGCAAAAAGGAGTTTATGAAAGAAAGACTCCCGGAACTCGCCCGACAGATGCAGCTTCTCGACATCTCCATCGACGAAGTGAAGGAAGAGTTGGAGAAGAATCTCAAAAAGATAAAGATATGATGACACTATTCATCCTCAAATATATATTTATAGCTTCTGTTTTTGCCTTATATATAATAAGGTGTATGTAATAACGTTTTAAAAAAAGAGTTACGCTTGCAACTTTCAGAGAGTTGCAAGCGTCTAACGTTTTAAATTCATATCAATAAACAAGCGTATTATATGTCATTAATTCATCTAAAAGACGTCAACAAGACCTATCAGGGTGCTCAGCCACTCCATGTGCTGAAGGGCATCGACCTCGACATCGAACGTGGCGAGTTCGTCAGCATCATGGGTGCTTCCGGCTCGGGAAAATCCACCTTATTAAATATACTGGGTATTCTCGATAACTACGATACGGGCGAATACCGACTCAATGATGTGCTCATCAAAGACCTCTCGGAAACCCGTGCTGCCGAATACCGCAACAAAATGATCGGCTTCATCTTCCAGTCGTTCAACCTCATCTCGTTCAAGACAGCGGTGGAAAACGTGGAACTTCCACTCTTCTACCAGGGCGTGAGCCGCAAGAAGCGCCACGAACTGGCAATGGAATATCTCGACAAACTGGGCTTGAAGCAATGGGCCAACCATTATCCCAACGAGATGTCGGGAGGACAGAAGCAGCGTGTAGCCATCGCCCGTGCCCTCATCACCAAACCCGAAATCATCCTTGCCGATGAGCCTACCGGAGCCCTCGACTCCAAAACGAGCGTGGAAGTGATGGACCTGTTGAAGGAACTGCACCAGAAAGAGGGAATGACCATCGTGGTGGTAACCCACGAAAGCGGTGTTGCCAACGAGACCGATAAGGTTATCCATATCAAGGACGGACTCATCGGAAGCATCGAAGACAACAGAGACCATCATCTCGTATCGAAAGACTACGTGAAATAACTTTGAACTTGGAACATGAGAGAATTAATCAAAGAAATATGGAGCACGTCGAAGCGCAACAAGCTCCGCACTTCGCTTACGGGATTTGCCGTTGCCTGGGGAATCTTCATGCTGATATTCCTGCTGGGTGCCGGCAACGGACTGATTAATGCCCAGTTGCAGCAAAGCACCCGATTCCTAGCCAACTCCATGCGAGTATTCCCGGGCGAAACCTCCAAGGCTTACAAGGGGCTGAAGGAAGGCAGAAGCATCACGCTCAACGACAGGGACATCCTCATCAGCAACCAGACCTACGGCCAGTACGTGGATGATGTGGGTGGAAGATTGGAACAGTATAACGTGAACATCAACTACGGTGATAATTATGTGGCAAGCCAGTCGTTGGTGGGCGTGGCTCCTACACATCCCAAAATCGACAAGACGGAGATGATTGCCGGACGATTCATCAACGAAATCGATATGAAGGAGCAGCGCAAGAATGTGGTGCTGAGCCGAAGCCAGGCCAAGGAACTCTGCAAAGACTACCGTTCGCTGGTGGGCAAGAACGTAAAGATCAGCAACCTCAACTTCCAGGTGGTAGGAATTTACAAGGATGATGAATCGCGCAACAATACCGATGCCTTCACCGCCTACTCCACCATCAAGACCATCTATGCCAAGGGCGATGATGCAGGAAGTCTGGAGTTCACCATCAAGAACCTGAAGACTCAGGAGGATAACGAGCAGTTTGAGAAGAACTATCGTGCCAGCATCAACAACAACCATCAGGCTGCACCTGATGACGACCGCACCATCTGGCTCTGGAACCGATACATGGACAATATCCAGATGAACCAGGGAATCGCCATCATGCAGACGGCACTCTGGATAGTAGGTCTGTTCACCCTGCTGAGCGGCATCGTGGGCGTAAGCAACATCATGCTCATCACCGTGAAGGAACGAACCCGAGAGTTTGGTGTAAGAAAAGCCATCGGTGCCAAACCTTGGTCTATACTGAAGCTCATCATCACCGAGAGCATCATCATCACCTCGTTCTTCGGCTATATCGGAATGGTCTGTGGCGTGGCGGCAAACGAAATCATGGACGCAACCATCGGCCACACCACCATAGATACCGGACTGTTTAAAGCCGCCATGTTTGTAAACCCTACGGTGGGCATCGGCACCTGCATCGGAGCCACCATTGCCATCGTTATCGCAGGCACCATCGCCGGACTCATCCCAGCCATCAAGGCTGCAAGAATCCGACCGATAGAGGCACTGAGAGCGGAATAATGATTAATGAGTAGTGATTAATGGGGCTTACACCTTATTATATATAGAGACCATAAATATAGACTAGGCTATGCGATTAGATTTAGATACATATAAAGAAATACTCGACACCATCACGAGGAACAAGAGCCGCAGTCTGCTCACGGGCTTCGGCGTGTTCTGGGGCGTTTTTATGCTCATCGCCTTGATGGGTGGCGGCCAGGGACTGAAAGAGATACTGCAGAACAACTTCGCAGGCTTCGCCACCAACACCGCCATCATCTGGGCGCAGAACACCACCAAGCCCTACAAGGGATTCAACAAGGGGCGTTCCTGGCAGATGGAAGAGAAAGACCTGGAGCGATTGCGCCACAGGGTGCCCGAACTCGATGTCATCACCCCGCTGCTCTTCGGAGGCAACAAGTCGGTGGTGTTTGGCGACAAGAAATTCAGCGGCAGCACGCAGGGCGTGAATCCCGATTACGCCCAGGTTTCCGCACCTAAAATGTTTTACGGCAGATACATCAACGAGATGGATGTGCGCCGCCAGCGCAAGGTTTGCGTCATCGGTAAACAGATTTACAAGACCCTCTTCCCCGGCGGCGGTGACCCGTGCGGCAAGAGCGTGCGAGTGGATTCCACCTATTACACGGTAGTGGGTGTAGATTACCGCTCGGGAAATGGCATCAACTTCGGCGGTAGAGCCGACGAAACCATCACCATTCCGCAATCCGTGCTCCGCACCGCCTACAACCGCGGAACAGCCATCGACATCATCGCCACCACCGGTAAGCCGGGCGTGGTAATGAGCAGCATCGCCCAGCGAATGCGTGAAACCATAGCCAGGGCTCACAACATCGACCCTTCAGATGAAAAAGGAATCATGGTGTTCAATACGGAGGTGCTCTTCCAGATGCTCGACAATCTGTTTAAGGGTGTCAACTTCCTCATCTGGCTGGTAGGTATCGGCACCCTTCTCGCCGGCGCCATCGGAGTTTCCAACATCATGATGGTAACGGTGAAGGAGCGAACCACCGAGATAGGCATTCGCCGAGCCATCGGCGCCACGCCAAAGATGATTCTCTCGCAAATCATCTCAGAGAGTATTATCCTCACCCTGGTGGCAGGCATGAGCGGCATCATCTTCGGAGTAGCCATCCTGCAGATGCTGGAGATGGCGAACACCACGGATGGCATTCTCACCGCCCACTTCCAGGTAGATTTCTGGACAGCCATCTCCTCAGCCATCCTCATCTGCATCCTTGGCGGTCTTGCCGGACTTGCCCCAGCCTGGCGAGCCATGAGCATCAAGCCGGTAGATGCAATGAGAGACGAATAAAAGAAAAATAAGATATAAAAGATATGAAAAAGTATTCAAAGTTGATAGTTGCGGCGATAGTCGCCTTGATTTTCATCGGAACCTTCGTGTTCCTTTATGAGAAATCACAGCCTAAGCCTGTGGAATATACCGAGTTTACCCCAAAGATGGGCGATGTGTTGAAAACCACGGTGATTACGGGTAAGATAGAGCCTCGCAACGAAGTGAACGTAAAGCCTCAGATTAGCGGTATCATCACCGAAATCTGCAAGCAGGCAGGCGATTTCGTGCAGGCAGGCGAGGTAATCGCCAAGGTAAAGGTGATTCCGGATATGGGACAGCTCAGTTCGGCGCAGGCTCGTGTGCGCCTTGCCGAAATTAACCTGAAACAGGCACAGGTAAACTATGGTCGCGAGGAACAGCTCTACAAGAAGCAGCTGGTCAGCGCCGATGAGTTTGATAAGGTAAAACAGTCGTTGCAACAGGCAAAGGAGGAGGAAGTTGCCGCCCTTGATGCGCTCGAAGTGGTTCGTGATGGTGTTTCCAAGAGCAACGCCAGTGCCTCTTCCACCCTCATCCGTTCTACCATTTCGGGAATTATCCTCGATATTCCTGTCAAGGTAGGTAACTCCGTGATTCTCGCCAACACCTTTAATGACGGAACCACCATCGCCAGCGTAGCAAACATGAACGACCTCATCTTCCGTGGCAATATCGACGAGACCGAGGTAGGCAATCTGGTAGTGGGAATGCCGATGAAGATTACCATCGGAGCGATGCAGGACCTGAAGTTTGATGCCGACCTGGAGTACATTTCACCAAAGGCTGTAGAAAACAATGGTGCCAACCAGTTTGAGGTAAAGGCAGCCGTCCGCTCAGTAAAGGGCGGCAAGATCCGTTCCGGCTACAGTGCCAATGCCGAGATAGTATTGGCAAAGGCGAGCCACGTGATCACCGTTCCGGAGAGTGCCATCGAGTTCAGCGGCGACAGCACCTTTGTCTATATCGTAAAGGGCAGCGGCGAGAAGAAGACATACGACCGCAAACAGGTAACCACCGGATTGAGCGATGGTGTGAACATCGAAATCAAAAAAGGTCTGAGTCTGAAGGACAAGGTAAGAGGTCCGCAGGTTGTGGCAGACAACAAGGATGATGAAGAATAATCTTAGCAGTATAGAATAAGTAGTAAAAGCCAAAGGGGGCATTTTGTGTTCATGCCCCCTTTGGCTTTTACTACTTATTAATAACGTTTAAAATATCCTGACGTATCTTCTCATTGGTACCATTCACCATATAACGTATCAAGCCATCCTCACCTAGGACGATGAAGAGAGGAAAACCGCCTGAGCCAACAAATTTCACGAAATAATTATCACCATAAAGATGAGTCCAATTGAAGCCACGTGCCTCCGTTATCTTCCTTACCTTATCAGCTTTCTCAAAGTTTACAGAGAGAAATATCACATTAGGATACTTATTCTTCCACTCCGAAAGGATAGGCATTTCTCGCAAACAAGGTCCACAGCCTGAATACCATGCGTTGATAACTACCTTATGTCCCTTGAGCGACTGTTCTGTCCAAAGTTTTCCGTTCAAATCGTGCAAAGCAAAGGAACCTGGCAACGGTTTGCCACTCAATGCGTCAGCATTCTCGTTATGCCTCGTCAAAGACAACATCTGCTGATAAGTCTCTATTCGGTCTTCTATCTCTGATAGAGATTTCACTCTACTGCGAGGTATCTCATATTTTTCCCATTCCTTAGGCATAGTAAAGTTGGGATACATCGTAAAAACCATCAAGTTGCCATTTTCTCCATACTTGATGGCTGACATATACTTCACCTTCGATACATCCAAAGGCAAATCCTTGACATAGAAATGTCGATTCACCATTATACTAGGAGACAGCAAACTATCTGCTTGTTCCTGTACGACAGGAGTTTCCTGTGCGCTTGCTGCAAAAGGCATCATCGCCAAAAGCAACGCCATCATCATTTGTTTCATCATTTTCTTTTCCATTGTATATCTCTTATATATGTTTCCTACATACTTATTCTTATTAGAAAATACGCAACTCTTACCATTGAGTAAACTAAAGGAACACACTTTTAACTTTTATTCGTATTGGTAATTTGCGGCCTTTTATTATTTTGCCTTTCTGTAAAATATATAGATAGCATTCCAAATAAATAAAGAAAAAATACATGGAAAGAATATATCACTCCATTTATTTAAAATAACCCTTTCAATTATTTCTATTAAATAGACAACTTGTAAAGCTACTAAAAAAATCAGTATTGTATATTTAGTTATTTTTGTCATATTCTTCTAATTAAATTCGTTTTACCTGCTTTATTTAATTCTTACCACCTGCAAATATACAAAAAGTTACCCAAAGGTAACTTACCTTAGGGTAACTTTTTGTGATTATTAACCTATACTAATGGTTAATCAGGTCATTAAGGTCAAGGTAAGAGGTCCGCAAATCGTAGCCGATAACAATAAGGATGATGACGAGTAAGTCACCATCCTTATTGGATTATTAGAAATTATATTTTACGCTGAAAGTGCATCCGATAGGACGCAACTGATAAATGTATCGATAATTGCTCTCCTTTATCTGCTTATTGACCACATAAACCCTTTGATTTGTCAAGTTTTGGGCTAGCAACTCCAACTCTATGCTCTTCTTTTTATATCGGATGCCAGCATTGGCATCGCTCTCATGCTCCTGATGGTCTGCGTCCTTGAGCCAGTTCATGCTGACATCGCCGAACAACTCCAAGTCCTCTACCAAGAAGAAAGAAAGCCCAAAGCTACCTTGGTGCTCTCGCATCGTAGTCCCCAAGTCCTTCACTCTATTTTGCATTTGGTAATAAGAGTACTCCAAAGACAAGTTCAGCTTGTCGCTCCAAAACGCCTGTTCCAATCGGGTATTTACCAGATAACGATCATTTACGAGTTTAAGCACATTGTCTTTCGACAGAATATTAGTATGGTAATTTCCCAAACTTGCCATCAGCGAGATAGACGTATCCGTGCTACGGAAATTCTTGCTGGCATTGAGAGTGAGCGACTTGTCGAGCATGGTATTTTTCTTCTTGGACACCTTGGTGTAGACATCCCCATCCGATACGCTCGTTTGGCTCATCGAGTTGGTTTGCGAGCGAGTTATCAAGCCCATAAGCGAAGCAAAGACGCCATCCATTGTATTGTGGAAGTCGAGATGGCCGCTTGCAAAGAGAGAGTTTCGATTGGTCAAGCTACCAGTGCCCTTGGTCGTCGCATCCTTGTAAGTGTAGAATATCGGTGAAGTAACAAAGTTGGATATGTCACCGAAATTGCATCGGGAACCTCCTCTCAACCTAAACTTCAGTCCCTTAGTCACTTTCCATGCGAGGGTGGTGTTGACATTGGCATAGGTGTCATCATGACGAAAATTCTTGTCCTCTCCCACATTCTCAAAATGTATGTTGAGCAGAGACAACGGAACTCTCACCTCCCAGGTCAGCCGGTTCCAAGCCATCTGGAAGTAAGGCTCCACGCTTGTATTGAGCATATAGCCCTGAAAAGTGTTGGCTAGCTTCTCCTCGGAACGAAGTCGGGATAAACGAATCTTATTGTAATAAGACTCGAAGTTTACCTTGACGCCCATTTGTACGAGTCTGCCGAGTTGCCATCCGAAAGAGGTATGCTCGTCGGTCTGGAAGGCAGTCTCGTTGAGGCTTTGCCACATCTCCCAACTCTTGTCGGTAGGAATCGCTTGGAGACGATTGACAGGAGTGTTGGAGAACTTGATATTGCTTTGCAACTGAAACACTTTCTTGCCAATATGGTAAATGGAGCTAAACTGGTTGGTTAGCTGATAATTGGCTGATTTTTGCTTTTGTGCGCCATCAAAGTTGTCCTCCAACCCAAAATGCTTGTGATAGAACTTGGAGTTGAAGGTAAAGTCATCAAGAAAATATACCTTCTCCGTATTGTTCTCCAGTTTTATCTTTCCCATCAAAGAATTAGAATATACTGCCGCCTGCACCTTCTCAGAGAAGTCTTGATACTGGTTGTCATCTACGAAGATACTGGAGTTTTTCTGGTTTTGGTAGTGCAGGTCATCACCAGCATAGCGCAAATTGAGAGTAAGCGTTCGTTTGTCCTTCAGCTTGAAGAGAGAGTTGAATGCTCCTTCTCCCGACTTGTTGTCTACGTATCGGCTCAAAGATATGCTTGGTATGTCTTGTGCCGAAAGGCTGATTCCATCCCAAGTAAAAGATGAGAAATCAGAAACTTGGTCGAGTCCGAAAGACTGCGACGTATTATAAGTCAAGCCCGTGTCATTAGCCTTGAGCGACAAGAGCTGTTGCGTTTTTTTGTTGATTTGCATGGCGAAGACATCACTCTTCCACAACGTCTGGTCATCATAGCCCAGTCCTTGCTGAAGATAGCCGATAGGCTTCAGCTTGCGGTTGTTCTTGATTTTCAGGTTGAGAGCTGCCTTGTCGGAGAAGTCAACATTCTTCAAGGCTCTTATGGGTTGATGGTTTTCATAGACATTTACCGCAGCCACGTCGTCAGGGCGGATATTCTTGGTAGCCAAGATATAGTTGCCCGACAGCATGTCCATATTTTCGATATAAAACTTACTGATGCGCTCACCTTGGTAATAGATGCCTCCCGTGTTGTCCACGCTGATGCCTGGCATTCGCTTCAGTACATCCTCGATGCTTCTATCCTTTTCTTTCTTGAAGGCATTGACATCATAAGTCAAGGTGTCGCCGCTTTGGCGGATAGGCACACTTCTCACCACCACCTCCTTGATATTGATAGCCTCATCGTGCAAGGTGATGTTCTTGAGCTTTCCAAAGTCCTTTCTCAAGATGGTCTTCGTCTCATAGCTCAACCGCGACAAGGTGATACTGGAGATAGAATCATGGGCGGTGGTGGCAAGACGGAATTCCCCTTGTCTATTCGTCTGCATATAACGCTTCAACTTCTTATGTTGATTGTAGGCTCTGACCATTACATTGCCAAGAGCCTTTCCCGACTCGTCCCTTACCATTCCCGAAAGGGTGGTTTGGGCAGAGAGAGGCAAGGCTATTAGCAACGCAAGGACAACCATCCCAATATGCTTGATGAAACTCATGCTAAAACTTTTGTTTTTATTAAACTGCCTTGCTGCTATTCCTTTTCCAAAGGATTATAAAAAAGTTTTCTCTTCGGAATAGGCATCGTTTTGCCATTCATATCTTTAGGAGCCAATGGAGAATTTTTCCAAGACTTAGTTGGATCAGACTTGTAATCAGCCACAGCTTTGTTAAAATGCTCACGAGTAGTCTTGAAATATTCTGTGTCTCTGACAATTATTGGCGAACTAGACTTTCGGACAGAAATGGCAGTAAAAGTATGCTCTTTATCTTCTGATTGTGCTTCAAGAATTAGTCCTGGTAAGCCATTTAATTTCCAAGGGCCAACACTCTTCGGTATATCACAAAACCAAGCTATCCAATTACGTCCACGGAAAACTGCTGTTGCTTGATGGCATAAATATCCACAAATCATCTTTGTACTATCAGACAATACCCAATCAATTTGAGGTATATCCTCTTGATAGGTATAACTATCTATAGATACCTTACCATAATAAGACAGTCGTTTTGTATTTGCATTTTCTAACAAGAATTCTTTAAAGTCTGGTCTATACATATTATAGGTTTTTAAAAACTCTCCGTTAGTCATCTGTTGTTTTCCAACAAGAACAGAATCTAGCCTATAAGAACCATAACTCTCAAATTTAGAAACAGTATCTCCTATTTCCAATATAGCATAATACTCTCTCATATCTCCAATGCTATGGTCTATAATACGATAGTTATAGATGCATTCCATAACACTTGTGTCTAATGTTTTGTTTTTACCCAATTTTGCTGGTTCATTAGCCCATGAACCTCCTATTGAAATTTCCTGCGCTCTTACCAACAAAGGAAACACAAAAAGCAACAAACAAATAATTTTCTTATTCATGATAAATACAATTTGTACAAGAGGTTTTACATTATATAAAACCTCTTGTACGATAAACTAATTAACGAACTTCTGCAGAAAAGCCAAAACGACTTCCACAATAAGCATCATTCAAATCTTGCAAATAATCTATAAAATCATCTGTTCTAGCGAAATACTCAGGACCTACTGTCATTACTTGCTTGCCACAAGATGTGGAAACAACAGTACCAGTGCTAGCATTAGCAGCAACTCCCATCAGCGCAAAGGCTGACATTAAAAACAATTTCTTCATAATCGTTCTTTTTAAATTAATAATTGTTTGCGGTATAATTTTTGGCGCCTTATTATACTTCTATTTTAATTCTATCACTCCTTGGTACATACTATTACCATCAGATATTTTCAGAGAATATTCACCACTCAATTCTTTAGGAATTTGGAAAGTCGTATCTATTATATAATAGGTATAGACATCCCCTTCCTCACTTTCAAGTGTGAGCGTATTTCCAATCACTTGACTCGGTAATGTCAAGGTATGGTCTACCAAATCAACAACCAAAGGGCACTTGGGTGATCTACTACCAGGCTTATGAATTTGATTGGGATAAACCAAACTATAGGACAAAATATAAGAATCTGCCCTCGAAAGGGTTGGGAATATAAATATCGCCCCCCAAGAATTAATAATAACATAAAATGTTTCATATCCAATTATTTTTTAATCGTTTGCAAAAGTATAACTTTGCACTGAAACATCCAAACGAAATGCCCTTTAAAAAATTAGCAAAAATTTAGTAACCTGCTATTCTGCTAATTTTCAATTATTTAAATAACCACACAACTATTGTATTTTCCGAATGTATTCATCAAAGTCCTTTGGCGTTCCGACTCGATTACATAGTTTTTCCAACATTTTTTTGCGTGAAGCAGACACACCTGATGAGGTGATTTCTAGTAGAGTCGCAATAAATGATGTAGAAAAACCAAACTTCACCAATAGACATATATGATATTCCTTCTCACTCAATCGTTCTTTTAACAATGGAATAAAGGACGGAATAAATCGTTCTACAGTAGTTTCCAATTCATTCCAATCTTCTTGATCCAATTTCTCCATAGGATGCATTTCTATATAGCGGAACTTCTTGTATATCGAAGAATTTCTCAAAATGATATCGGCATCCGACAAAAGAGGATTAGAAAACTTCGCCCGAATGTCCTTTACTTCTTCCTTTAATTTACTGATTGCTTCTTCTTTCTCACGAATAACCAAAGACACCGTATCATCTTTCTCTTTTCGGAGCTGAGCCAATTCCTCTTGAAGTTTTTGTAGCTTAAGCAAACTATCTTCATACAGAAGCTGGGTAGCCGCTATTCTCTTCTTCTTCAAAAGTATACCTCTTCTATATATATAAGCTGATATTACAAGAATTGCAATACAGGCGATTACCAATATATATATAATATGATTCCTCTGCATTGCCTTTTTCTCTGCCTGAACAGCTAATTTCTGATGCCTGCCATAATCATACATCCCCTGAAGTTGCTGTAACTGGGTGTTTCTTGTTTCTATAAAATCAGAGTCTTGATACTCCAGACTCTTCAAAGCAAAAGCCGCTGCCATCTTAGGCTGATTCACTTTAGAATAATACTGAGCCAAAGCCTTTGTTGTATTAGCTTTGTTGCTATAGGATTTGCAAAGGTTTAAACTCTGACTCAAATCATTGTAAGCAGAATCTAATTGATTCACAAACATATAGTACAAACCTCTTTCGCTCAAGATATAAGCTTTAGAATCTTCATACTCCATATTTTCCTCACAACCAGTTTTAAGATAAACCTTGAAGGCTTCTTGCGCCTTCTTAACATCTCCTTGCTGTAAATAAAGACCATAATTACTACCAAAGGCTATTGCGGCATCGTCATTTTTCCCAATACGTTTAAACATCTTTGCTGCATTCAAATTAACATTGATTGCAGAATCAATTTTTCTCAAAATGACAAAACACCCCATCCTATTTTGATAATATCTAATTGTATTGAGAGTGTCACCAGCCTGAAGTGCATATTTGCTACCTTTTTCGTATGCTGCCAATTCTTGAGTAATCAAATAGTGCTTACCAAACAGCACCCCCATCTGATTATATACCCTAGCCAATGTACCATAATCACAATCTACGGCAGTAGTATCTGCCTGCTCCGTAGCCTTGTTGTAATACTCCAAAGCCAATGGTGCCTCACGCAAATCTCTATACACACATCCCAACACATAGTTGGCAAGCATCCGCTCGTTAGCTGAACCATGACGATCGTAATAATCCACTACTTCCTTCATTATGCTATCAGAAGTAAAGGAAATGTATGCCTTGTTCATCGCCTTATGACGCAACAACTCATAGCGCATCTTTTGCGATTGGGTAAACTCGGGCAACTGGGATTTGACCCCATCAAGCATCCGGATGGCAACCTTCGCTGAGTCGTCATTAACATTCATGATGCTATCTGCCCGTTGCATCAAATCATCATACTTCCTGTTTCCTGCACAAGATGCAAGAAGCATGATGATTAACAATAAAAATATGACCTTTTCTTTCATTCCTCTCTTTTTTTGCAAAAGTACGAAAAAATAAAGAAACTACAACAGAATGTCTCTATAAAATTAGAAAAAAGCAGAACTTTCATCTGAACAAAGTCAAGTAGCGCTGCGCATTGCCTGTAGTCCTTTCTGAATCACAATGCAAAGATACAACCCTGAGAATCCGGCATTCACGGTTTCTCACGGTTATTCACGGTTTCTCACGGATTTTCTTTCTTTTTCTGATGATTAGCTCAGAAAGATGATTAATTCAAATGGTAAAAGAGACTTGCTTTTGACGGCTAAGTAACTTACTTATGATAGCTAAGTGACTTGGTTACTATAGCTAAGTAACTTACTTAGGAATGACGGATGACACTTATGACACTGGTGTCACCAAGAACCTTTTCTGCCATTTAGCAATACTCTTCCTTAAACCACAGACGATAAATCGGATCAACAAATACAAAATCAGCTTTCTGCTTCTCTATGATATCCTTGTTCTGAAGAATCTTCTTGTTCTTAACTATCGTATTGGGATTACCCAGATTATACACCTGCTTCACTGCTTGTGATGAGAAATGCTGCTCACCATCAGCTATCGCCTTGAGCATCTCTATCTGGGTAGAACTGAGATTTTCCGTATCGTTCTGAAACATCGGGGTATTGATGTTCAATACCTGCTTGAGACCAAGAGAGAACACTTCTTCCGTCACCTCAGAAACCGTAAAGCTCCAAATAAAATAGCACAACTGCTGCAGATACCAGGAATGACACTCCACCACATCGCAAATTCTGCTGGCAAAAGATTCAGAAATTCGCTTGCCGGTCTTCTCAAAAGATGATAAGATAAAAGGAACCCAATGCTCCTTGGCTATCTTCTGCATGAAGATGACCTGTCCGAAACGATAGAACGGACTGTTGGAATTATTGAAGATGTTGAGCATCATATTGCGCTTACTGCCATAAAGGCAATAAGAGGTCAACTGCTGCTGTTGCCATACTGAGCGCATCTTGCCCTCCATATCCTTATATTCCGGGAGATTAGCTAACTGCTGAAATTCATCAATGCACACGATAATCCTGATTCCCTTTTCCTTCGCCAGCAACTCAGGCAATTGGAGAATCGCCATCTTATCTCTTTCTTGCGGCACAAACTTGGAAGAAGCGCAGGCTATGACCTGACTGGCAAAAGTACGATAGAATTCAGCTTCCGAGCCGATACTGAAAGCATCTATATAGCAGATTCTCACCTCCTTATCTTCCGCACTCAGTTCCGTCATCGCCTTCTTGACAAGCGACGATTTTCCCCATCGACGTGGAGAAATGAGCATCACGTTGATATGGGAAGCCAGGAGTTGCTTGAGCAATGCCCTGTCTTCCGTTCGGTCGATAAAATTCTCTTCGGTAGCCAATGTACCAAACTGAAAAGGAGATTGAAATACTGCCATATTCTTCTTATTAAATTCGTTTTATCTGTTTTACAACATTCGTATCACCTGCAAATATACAAAAAGTTACCCAAAGGTAACTTACCTTAAGGTAACTTTTAGTAATTATTAGCTGAACTGATATCAATATCCCATAAAAATACTATCACCCTATAAAATAAGAAAAAGAACATCCTTTCAGACATCAATGTCCTTAAGTTCGACATAATTCTTCCCTTAAAGGAATTACTATCTACCTTTAAAGGAAAATGTTTCTAGAGTTAGTAGAAAGTTTCGTTCAGTGACATTGAATGTCCATTCAATTGTTTTGAATGTACGTTCAATTGTTTTGAATGTCCGTTCAATGATTTTGAACGGAACTTTCTTCTAGTCTTAAAAACAATTTCGCCTATACGGTTGAATAAATTTATCTAATAAAAAACTTATTTCAACCTATGCAGCGGGCACATGATGAGCCTTCCCTCATCATCACGCAAGTGCATACCACTGCCTAGGCAATAGCGGAAGTGGCGGCACTGGGCAATGTCTTCACGCATCAAGGGTTCGCCACCCGTTACGATGACAAACACTTGATGAGGATCGGCATACTGCTTGATGTTGTCTAGTACTCGCAAGAAGAGAATCCCAGCAGCGACAAGAGTGTGGCTGCCAGAGCATTTTATCTCCCCAGCAGAATCTTCTTGATGTCATTGAGCTTATTGAGAGCCTCAACTGGCGTGAGATTGTTCACATCCAAGCCAAGTATCTCATCCCTTATCTGGCTCAATACAGGGTCATCCAATTGGAAGAAACTCAGCTGCACACCTTCTTTATGTTCGTCCAGATGCTGCACATTAGGCTTGCCGGCACCGCCAACTCCAGCATTGTCCTGCTCCAACTGCTTCAGGATATCGTTGGCACGGTTCACGATACTGCGAGGCATTCCGGCAATCTCTGCCACATGGATACCAAAGGAGTGCTCGCTGCCACCCGGCTCCAGCTTGCGCAGGAAGATAACCTTGCCATCCACCTCCTTCACACTCACATTGAAGTTCTTGATACGAGGGAAATTCTTCTCCATCTCGTTCAACTCGTGATAATGAGTGGCAAAAAGCGTACGGGCTTGTGCCTTCTTATGCTCATGCAGATACTCAACGATAGCCCAGGCAATGCTGATGCCATCGTAGGTGGATGTTCCACGACCCAACTCATCGAAGAGTACCAGCGAACGGGGCGACACATTATTTAATATATTGGCTGCCTCCGTCATCTCCACCATAAAGGTAGATTCACCCAGCGAGATGTTATCGCTGGCTCCCACACGGGTGAATATCTTATCCACCAGACCCACCCTTGCACTCTCGGCAGGAACAAAGCAGCCCACCTGAGCCAACAGCACGATGAGCGCCGTCTGGCGGAGCAAGGCAGATTTACCCGCCATGTTAGGACCGGTAATCATCATCACCTGCTGCTTCTCGGTGTCAAGCAACACATCGTTTGGCACGTATCGCTCGCCCAGCGGCAACTGGGTTTCAATCACAGGATGACGTCCCTGCTTGATATCCAGTATCTGCGAATCATCAATAACCGGGCGCACATAGCGGTTCTCATCCGAAGCCTTGGCAAAAGACAGGAGACAGTCCATACGGGCGATGAGGTTGGCATTGATCTGAATCTGAGGAATATACTCCTGCATGGCAGCAATCAGTTCGTTAAAGAGCTGCGCCTCCAAAATCAGAATCTTCTCATCGGCACCGAGAATCTTCTCCTCGTATTCCTTGAGTTCCTGAGTAATATAACGCTCAGCCTGCGCCAGCGTCTGCTTGCGGATCCACTCCTCAGGCACCTTGTCCTTGAAGGTATTTCTCACCTCCAGATAATATCCGAATACATTATTATATCCTACCTTCAGACTGCTGATGCCCGTCTTCTCGATCTCCCTCTCCTGAATCTTCAGAAGATAATCCTTGCCATGACGGCTGATGGAGCGCAGATCGTCGAGTTCTGCGTTATAGCCATCGGCTATCACATCGCCCTTGTTGATAAGCTGAGGCGGATCAGGCTGAATCTCCCTGGCGATACGGTCCTTCAGGGTTTCGCATACGTTGAGCTGCTCTCCCACTCGCTTCAGGGCATCGTTCTTGGCATGCTGGCAAGCCACCTTGATGGGCTGGATGGCTTCGAGTGCATTCTTCAGCTGCACCACTTCTCTTGGCGATACTCTGCCCACGGCTACCTTGGAAATGATACGCTCCAGGTCGCCGATGCGATGAAGCTGGTCGTCGAGAAGCTGACGGAACTCCGGCTCCTTGAAGAAATACTCCACGATGTCGAGGCGCTCGTTGATAGGACGTACATCCTTCAGTGGGAATACCAGCCAGCGGCGGAGCATTCGTCCACCCATTGCCGTTACGGTACGGTCGATGACGTTGAGCAGAGACAGGCCGTCATCCTGCATCGGAGCCACCAGCTCCAGACTTCGGATGGTGAATCGGTCCATGCGCACGAACTTATCCTCTTCGATGCGTGAAAGCGCCGTGATATGGTTGATCTGCGTATGCTGGGTAATCTCCAGATACTGCATGATGGCACCGCTGGCGATGACACCATTCTTGAGATGTTCCACACCGAAGCCTTTCAACGACTTGGTCTTGAAGTGTCCCAGGAGTTTCTGCATCGCAGTCTGCTCGGTGAAAACCCAATCATCGAGTTCGAAGGTACAGTATTTGGTACCGAAGTATTTTTCGAAATCATTCTTTCGGGCACGGTCGTAGAGTACCTCTTTCGGCATGAAGTTGCCCATCAGTTTCTCTACATAATCATAGGTTCCCTCGCCGGTAAGGAACTCACCGGTAGAAATATCGAGGAAGCTTACGCCGCAGGAAGTCTTACCGAAGTGGATGGCAGCCAGGAAGTTGTTTTCCTTGTAGTTGAGCACGTTGTCGCCCATTGCCACACCTGGAGTAACGAGTTCGGTAATGCCACGCTTCACCATCTTGTCCATCTGGCTCAATCCCTTCTTGCCCTTGATTTCCTGGCGTTTCTTCTTCGGGTCTTCCAGCTGGTCGCATACGGCAACTCGCTTTCCAGCCCTGATGAGTTTAGGCAGGTAAGTATCAAGTGCATGATGAGGGAATCCCGCCATCTCGATGCTGCCCGTAGCACCGCCGTTGTTTCTTCGGGTCAGGGTGATGCCGAGAATACGGGAAGCCTCCACCGCATCTTCGCAGTAAGTTTCGTAGAAGTCGCCACAACGGAAAAGCAGCAAAGCCTCGGGATGCTTGGATTTCATCTCGAAGAATTGTCGCATCATCGGCGTAAGACCTTTGTTATCGTTTGCCATTATCTTAATTATCTTATGTTTGCCTTTATATTTTGTTAGACTTGCAAAAATAAGAAAAAAAGGGGGAATCAACAAAGGATTTAATCTATTTTTAAACTTTTCCCCCATAAAACAGAAAAAGTGCCCCCTTGCATCCCTGCAAGTAGAGCACTTATCTGATGAATTACATGAATACACTAATGTGTAAATATCTTATTTCTTAGCTTTAATTACGAAGCTGAAGCAGCGGTCCTGATAGTGCATACGGTACTTCTCCATTGGCGAAGAACCCCAACTGTCAATACAACCCAGACCAAACTGGCGCTGCTGGATGTGCAACTGTACGAGACCCTTTTCTACCAGGTCGCCGCTGTGCTGTCCCCAGGCATGCTCCTTCTCGATACCTGCATCCAGATCCTCTACCAGATAAGGGATGGCACTGCACTCCATAGGAGCATAGCCCTCGAAGGTGATTCCCTTGCCGGTGGTTGGATTGAAGATAGAGAAGTAGCGGATGTCTGTATGGTTACCACTCTCCTGTGGACGGACGTATGGATAATACTCATCCTTCACGTTAGCTTCATACTTTCCGATGAAAGATGAAGAGTGACGGTCGATGTAGTTCTCCTCCGGACCTCTACCATAGTATTCCAACTTAGAGAATGACGCAGGCATCTGCAACTGCATACCGTAGCGGAACAAATCTGCTACCTTTGCCTCCTTGTCTGTTGTCATCTTCTCGGTAACAGCCACTTCACCTGCCGCATTGATACGGTAGCGGAGCATCAGCTGTGCCTTCACCTCAGGCATTTCGAAGTTGGCAGTCAGCACTACGCTGTCCTTGTTCTCACTCTTGTCGAATGACTTCAGGTTCATCTGAGGGTTCTTCCAAACTCTCATCTTCTTCTGGAGAGATGCACCATAGTCGTTGTCGGTAGGAGCACGCCAGAACTCTGGAGTCATGCTCTCACGGAACTTCAACATTGGTTCGCCATCCACATCGAGGTAATCAATCATACCGGTCTTCTTGCCAATGGTAACCGACATTCTCTCAGCAGAAACCTTCACGTAACTGTTGGTCTCCTCTACCTCAATCTTGCTGCCGGTGTTGGCAGGAGCATCTACCTTGTCGAACTCATATCCGTTGAGTACAATCTGCTGGCGAGCCATCACCTGACCCTTGTCAACCAGAGGCTGACTTCCATCACTTGCAAAGGCAAAGTTGATGGTGATTTCCTCTGTAGGGTGCTCAGCCTCAGCCTTTTCGATGGCACTCTTCAGCGCCTCGCTCTTCACCAGCTTGGTTGCCTGTGGAGCAATGCCCTTGGTATCAGGAATCGCTACGGTAGTCAACTTCACGCCGTTGGCAAAGAGGGTAGCAGTCAGGTTCAGGTCATCAATGTTCTTGAAGAAAAACTCGTTATAGACATTGAAAGAACCGTTCTCTGCATCAAAGTCCTTGATCCAGACGTTCTGGAGAACATACTGAATTTCACACGCATGAGGATTCAGACGGCGGTTAGGAGCGATGATACCGTTGCAGTTGAAGTTGTAGTCACTGCCCGGATAGCGGCCGTAGTCACCACCATAGGTAAAGATTTCCTTACCGGTGATAGGACTCTTGTCGCGCAGACCCTGGTCAACGAAGTCCCAGATGTAACCACCCTGGTACTTAGGATACTTGCGGATCAAATCCCAATACTCCTTGAAACCACCCTCAGAGTTACCCATGGCGTGAGCATACTCACACTGGATATATGGCTTGGTACCGTTGCCCTTACAATAGTTCTCACTTTCCTCGTAACCGATGTACATAGGGCAGTGGATATCAGTCTTGCTGTCGTATCCGCCACGCTCATACTGTGCAGGACGGGTTGGATCGCACGCCTTTACCCAGTCGTAAGCCTTCTCGAAGTTGATGCCGTAGCCGCCCTCATTACCCAAGCTCCATACGATGACGGAAGGATGATTGATGAGCGGCTTCACATTGCCCTCGTTGCGCTCGATGTGAGGCACGATGTACTCAGGGAACTTGGCGAGCGATTTCTCTTCATATCCCATACCATGAGATTCGAGATTTGCCTCAGCGGTGATGTAGATACCGTATTCATCGCAAAGGTCATACCAGCGAGGATCACATGGATAGTGGCTGGTGCGAACGGCGTTGATGTTCAACTGCTTCATGATCTTGATGTCCTGAATCATGCGTTCCAAGCTCACTACGTATCCACCGTCCGGATCAATCTCGTGGCGGTCGGCACCCTTCACCAGCACAGGCTGTCCGTTAACGAGCAGCTGTGCGTTCTTGATTTCCACGTTGCGGAATCCCACCTTTTGCGGAATCACCTCTGTGGCACCCTGCTTGTTCTTCAGGGTGATGTACGCCTTATATAAATAAGGTGTCTCTGCCGTCCAGGCATTTACCTTTGGCACCTTGATGACGCCCTGTGCACCTGTAGCCTGTGCAATCTGCTTGCCATCCTTATCACACAAGGTGATGGCAACGTCTGTCTTTCCTCCCTTCAAGGAAACCTTGTAGTTCAACACACCATCCTGGTAGTTGTTTTCCAAGGCAGCGTTCAATCGGATGTCAGCAGCATGCAGTTTCGGACGGGCATAGAGATACACCTCACGGGCGATGCCCGTGAAGCGCCAGAAGTCCTGATCCTCGAAATAAGAACCATCGCACCATCGCATCACCTGCATGGCAATAAGGTTCTTTCCCGGCTTGAGATATTTAGAGATGTTGAACTCGGCAGCCACCTTGCTATCCTCGCTGTATCCCACGTACTTGCCGTTCACCCAGAGAGTCAGGTTACTGGTGGCAGAACCCACGTGGAAATACACATCCTTCCCCTTCCAGTCCTTAGGAAGCTCGAACGTACGGCGATAAGAACCCGTATAATTGTTGAGCTCACTGATGTAAGGAGGGTTCGGGTCAAACTGAGTTGCCCAGGCATATCCGATATTCTTATAGGTAGCATCACCATATCCGTTCAACTCAAACAAACCAGGCACAGGGAAATCCTTCCACTGTGAGTCATCATACTTCAGAGCGAAGAAGTTGGCAGGACGCTTGTTATGGTCCTTCACGAAATTAAACTTCCACATACCTTCCATGGAAAGGTAGTTGGCCGACTTCTTCTTATCAAAACTCTGAGCCTTCTCCAAATTCTCGAATGCGAAGAAATTGGCGCGTCGAGGCTCTCGGTTCTGCTGATTGATGTTCACATTCTGCCAGCGAGACTCACTCTGAGCCAGCGCCCCACTGCTCATCGAAAGCATGGCAAGGCAAAGTGATACATTTGCGATGGTTCTGATATTCATATTCCTAATCAGTTATTGATTTTACTTGTAATCAGTTAATGATGGAATCCATTATTTGTGGAAATACTGAGTTCCCTGTACTGATGTGAACTTCTTCTGATTATCCTTGCGCATTTCGAGGTTGAGGTTGCTCCACCAAGATGGCCATCCACCAACGATATTGCAGAGATAAACGAACTTCACTGGATGCAGACCCTTAGCCAGCGCTACAGCATTATCGCTGTTGGTACCAGCCTTTACAGCACCCTCGTTGTTGATTACGAGCTTGTTGTCGATCCAAACCTGCTCCATGCGGGAAGAGAGATAGTAAACGCCATCCTCAGGAACATTGATGAATCCCTCAGCAATCGCACCATAGTTGTTGGCACCACGCAAGGTAGCAGCATCGTCTGGCTGGCTCACCTTCATCTTGTTCAGGTTGGTAACAGTACCACAGTCCTGCCACTCAGCATCAGCAAAATCCAACTGATTCACCTTCAGGTAATTACCCTTGATACGGCGCAGCTGCAAGCCAGCCTTGGTATCGCTTACATTCACAGCAGGAGCATAGTTCTGCTTCTCTACGTCGATGGTTCTCACCTTGCTCATCTTGCCAGAAGGCAATACGGTAGCAATCTTGATGGTCATGTTGCCGCTCACCTTGATAGGCTCGGTATAGACAGCAGAAGCTGGAGTTGGAGTAGTACCATCCAAGGTATAGACCATCTTCATCGGACGTGATGTCTGGAAGGTAACTAGGGTATCCTTGGTAATCACAACCTTGTCGCAAGAACCGTATGGCTGCTCAGGCAATGGGATATGATAACGTACGTGGCGCTCATCCAGGCGGACGCTGTTGGCATCTACACGGCGGGCGAAGTCTGTGAAGTTCTTCTTCTTGGCTGGTGACCATGCAATCTCAGCGAGAGCGAGAGAGCGAGGATACATCTGATACTCCATCTTGGCATTGGTGTACATATACTCCGACCAGTTGTTGCACTGCACACCGAGGATATGCTTCTCCAGACCCAGAGACTTGATGGTATCTGGCACAGGCTCATAGTTATATGTTCTAGAGAGATAAGCAGGAGCACTAGGAATAGTAACCGGCTCAATCTTGTAGTCGCCCTGATAGTGGTCGAGATACAAACCGCCGCTACCTGGAGTCATGATCACGTCGTGCTTCTGCAAAGCTGCAGAAATACCGCCCGATGTTCCACGCCAAGACATCACGGTAGCATCAGGACTCAAACCACCTTCGAGGATTTCATCCCAACCGATGATCTTTCTGTCGTACTTAGCCAGCATCTTCTCCATGCGCTTGATAACGTAGCTCTGGAGTCTTTCCTCAGCAGAGTGCTTGCCGTCAGCCTGCAAGCCTTCAGCCTCGATGCGCTTCTGGCAGGTAGGACAGTTCTTCCAGCTGGTCTTAGGGCACTCATCGCCACCGATGTGGAAATATTTGCCAGGGAAGAGAGGCACTACCTCGCGAACGATATCCTCCAGGAAGTTGAACATATCTTCCTTACCCGGACACATCACGATATCCTCAACACCCCAAACCATTCTAGGAGTCCACTGCTCGCCCTTGCAGGAGAGAGATGGATAAGCAGCGATTGCTGCCATCATGTGGCCAGGAAGGTCGATTTCAGGAATCACGGTGATGTAGCGCTTGGCTGCATAATCCACGATGTCCTTGATTTCCTCCTGTGTATAGAAACCGCCATAGGTAGAACCGTCACCCTGGAGGCGATAGCCGCCGATGGAAGTCAGCTCAGGATATTTCTTGATTTCGATACGCCAGCCCTGGTCCTCAGTGAGGTGGAAGTGCATGGTGTTTACCTTGAACATAGACATGATGTCGAGCTGCTTCTTCACGTTCTCTACGGTGATGAAGTGACGGCATGGATCGAGATGGAAGCCACGGTAGCCGAAGCGAGGCGCATCCTGGATGTCACAGCACTGAGCCACCCACTTCACGCCACTCACCTTGGTAGCACTCTCCACCTGTGCAGGCAGCAGCTGCATGAAGCTCTGCATACCATAGAAAGCACCCTTTCCGGTCTTCGCCTTGATGACTACGCCCTTGCTGGTAACTGTAAGGCGATAGCCTTCCTCAGCCATCTTCATGGAAGGAGAAATCTGGATAGAGATATTTCCCTTCTTGCCGCCTACGGTAACATCATAGCCGGTAGATGCCTTCAGCTTATCAGCCATATACTCTGCGATGTTCTTGCCATCCGCAGTCTGATAAGAGATCACTACCTTTTGAGGCAATACAAACTCACCCTTCTGCACCTGTGTTTTCACAGGCACTGGGATAATATTAATATCTGCAGCTACAGCCTGAGTTGAGACTCCCCCCAACATCGCTGCGCAAGCTGCCAACGAACCTAAGAATTTGTTGATTTTCTTCATATAACAGTTGAATATTGTGTTAGTTGCAATAATTGCCCCCCAGCTTTTTTGGGGCTGGAAGGCAAAGTAGATATATATTAATGTTAGTTAGAAACCATGATAATAATATCTTTTATTTTTTGTTGGATATTTAATAAAATATTTTATTTTGCAAAGATACGTCTTTTATCAATTACTTCCTTCTTTTTTAGGTTAATAAATCTAAAACGCTTTTATTTTTTTAGTTTATTGACAAGAACCCGTTATTTATAAGTGTCAGTTTTACCATTATATCAGTTAGTTATGACTACTTAATGCGTATCGGTTGAAGAAATGGTTGCAGATAAAATCACTCTTATCTCTCTATATATAATTATAATAAGGTGTAAACAGAAATCACGAAGCACCGAAGAGGAAATTTGCAATAAAATAGCCCGAATTAAGTTTTATTAACTCAGAAATCATTGTACCAAACTTAAAAAAGAGTATCTTTGCAACAAAAAAAATTTAGTTATGGCTAAAGACATAATAAAATATATTAAGAACATCAACCGAAAACCTTCTGTTCCTAGACGACTACTAGAGCAGTTCATAGCGAAGGGTGCTTCTACCATACCTGAATTATCAAAGGGTATAGGGGTGAGCCTCCCGACAACGACGAACGCTCTGAATGAACTGATGGGACAGGGACTTGTCAGGGAGATCGGAAAGAAAGCCGATTCCGCTGGCCGAATCCCGATGGTTTACGACCTGGAGCCTACCGCAGGTTACTTTGTTGGTGTGAACCCGGAAATGGACAGCCTCGCTTTGGCAGTGAGCGACTTCTGTGGCAATCTGATCACAGAGAAGCAGAAAGTTCCTTATGTGTATGAGAATACGCCTGAGAGCCTTGCCAAAATGGGAAAGATTATTAATGTCTTTATCGACAATCTACCTATTAAAAGAGAAGAAATCCTGGAAGTTTGCGTCAACGTAGCAGAACGCGTGAGACCTCTGGAAGGAAGAGCTTACAATATGTTCAATTTCCTGGAAGAACCTCTGGCAGAGAAGCTCACAGAACTGTTGGAGCTTCCAACCTGCATCGAGAACGATTCCCGCAGTATGACCTACGGAGAGTTTATCAAAGGATGCTGTAAAGGTAAGAAAGATGTCATCTTCGTCAACGTATGCTGGGGTTTGGGTATCGGAATCATCATCGACGGCAAGCTGTACTACGGCAAGTCGGGATATTCTGGAGAATTCGGTCACATGACCGCCTACAACAACAACATCATCTGCCACTGCGGCAAGATTGGCTGCGTGGAGACAGAAGTATCGGGCAGAGCACTCAAGAGAAAACTAACGGAGAATATCCTGGCAGGCAAGCCATCCATTCTCTCGGACAAGGTACTCAAGAAGAAAGAGGAGCTTACGCTGGAAGACATCATGGATGCCATTGCTAAGGAAGATGTACTGAGCCTCGCCACCCTGCAACACATCGCAGATGAGCTGGGCAAGCAACTGGCAGGCATCATCAACATATTCAACCCAGAGATGCTGGTCATCGGCGGAGAAATGTCTGTCACAGGCGATTATCTCACCCTGCCAGTGAACATGGGAATCAAGAAGTATTCGCTCAACATCATGAACGAAGATTCACAAATCGTCACTTCTGAGCTGAAAGACCAGGCCGGTGTCATCGGAGCGTGTCTGATAGCTCGACAGAAGTTGCTTACAATATAAAACCTATCACGACTAGCGGCATCCGCATCGTCTTAGGCGGTGCAGAACAGGTGCCCATATATCAACATTATCGCTGCATTCTAGCTTTTAGCTTAATGACAAAAAATGCAAATATTACTACACCTATATGAGAACAATTTAAAATGACCTATGACACAAAGGGGCAAATTGTAGTTTGCAGCAAATCTGAGTTCAAAGTTACCTCCTTGCAAGGGGGTAATGATATGAATTACGAGAGGGCGCGCCAACTGATGGCGCCCCCTCTTTTTGGCATTTTATCAACCTCTACTTTTTATCGACAATTCATTCATTATTAACTATATATCACCAGAATCATGATGAATAACAACCGAAATCAACTCAATCGTTCATTACTGGCATTCGCTGCCTTGCAGGTAATGCCGCTGTCGCTCTTCGCTCAGGGAGAACGACCAAACATCTTGTACATTATGTGTGATGACCATGCCATGCAAGCCATCAGCGCATACGGTAGTCCAATCTCTAAATTGGCACCAACACCTAACATCGACCGCCTAGCTGAAAGGGGAATGAAATTCAACGAGGCTTTCGTAGAGAACTCTCTCTCTACTCCAAGCCGTGCGTGCCTGATGACGGGTCTTTACAGTCACCAGAACGGACAGCGCCAGCTTGCCGAGGGTATCGACTCTACCAAGACCTTCTTCTCAGAACTGCTGCAGGGGGCAGGCTATTCTACTGCCGTAGTGGGCAAGTGGCACATGTCATGCAGTCCGAAGGGATTCGACTACTATCACGTTCTGGATGACCAGGGTCAGTACTACAACCCAACCTTCGCTTCTACCGGCCAGTACGGTAACTTCAAGCAGGAGATGGGCTATGCCACCGACCTCATCACCGACCATGCCATCGAGTACCTGAACAACCGCGACAAGAACAAGCCATTCTGTCTGCTGGTTCACCACAAGGCACCTCACCGTCTCTGGATGCCAAACACCAAGTATGTAAGCAAGTATGCCAACGTCAACTTCCCGTTGCCAGAGACATTCTGGGATGATTACGAGACCCGTGGTTCTGCAGCATCTACCCAGAAGATGTCTATCGACAAGTATATGGAGATGGTACGCGACCTGAAGGTTCCAGAGATGTACGATCCTTCTACTCCAGAGGGTAGAGATTCCTATGCTGGACTGATGGGCGAGATGAACCGCATGACTCCACAGCAGCGTGCCATCATCGATGCCTACTACATGCCAAGAAACCGTGAATTCCTGAGCAAGAACCTGACAGGCAAGGAGTTGATCGAGTGGAAATACCAGAACTACATCCGCGACTATATGGCCGTGATTGCCTCTGTAGATGAGAGCGTGGGCAGACTGCTGGAATATCTCGACAAGAACAACCTCACAGACAACACCATCATCGTCTATACATCCGACCAGGGATTCTATATGGGCGAGCACGGCTGGTTCGACAAGCGATTCATGTACGAGGAGTCATTCCATACACCGCTCATCATCAGCTATCCTAAGCATATCAAGGAGGGAAGCGAGTGCAACCAGATGGTTCAGAACATCGACTTCGCTCCTACCTTCATCGACCTGGCTGGTCTGGATAAGCCAAAGTACATGCCTGGAACATCACTCCAGCCTCTGTTTGCCGGAGCACCTGTCAAGAAGTGGCGCAAGAGCCTGTACTATCACTACTACGACTACCCAACCTATCACCTTGTCCGCAAGCACGATGGTGTGCGCACCGAGCGTTACAAGCTGATTCACTTCTACGGTAAGGGTGGCGAGAGAGCCGTGGTAGAAAACAAGTACCAGGGACAGCCTGGCACAAGAGAGAACAACTGCTTCAATGCCCTCAAGTCTATCAACTACTTCACCGATGATGCCGACATCGACTACTGGGAGTTGTATGATATCAAGAGCGACCCTAACGAGCTACACAACATCTACGGCAAGCCAGGCACTCAGAAGATTGAGAAGGAACTGAAGAAGTTGCTCGCCAACTACCGCAAGAATCTGAAAGTAGATGAATAGATTCCGAAAGTAGATGAATAGATTCTAAAAGTAGATGATTCTAAATATAGATGAGTAGAATCCAAAAACAGAAGTTTATGAAGACAAACAAGACAATATGGCTCACTGGGGTAGGCATGATTTGCCTGCCTACCCTGGTGTGCGCCAAGCAGAACGTACAGCAGCCCAACATCCTCTTCATCCTCTGCGATGATATGGGATATGGCGATCTAGCCTGCTACGGTCAGCCTTACATCCATACCCCCAACATCGACCAGATGGCAAGAGAGGGTATGCGATTCACCCAGGCATACGCCGGTTCTCCGGTTTCAGCCCCATCACGTGCTACCATTATGACGGGGCAGCATACCGGTCATACACACGTAAGAGGCAACAAGGAGTACTGGAGAAACGTGCCAATGGTGAAGTATGGAGTAAATGAGGACTTTTCTGTTGTGGGTCAGGAACCTTACGACCCGCAGCATAAGATTCTTCCGGAGATGCTGAAGGACAAGGGTTACCGCACCGGAGTCTTCGGCAAGTGGGCAGGCGGATACGAAGGTTCTGCCTCTACTCCCGACAAGCGTGGCATAGATGAATTCTACGGCTACATCTGCCAGTTCCAGGCACATCTTTATTATCCCAACTTCCTGAACCGCTACAGCAAGTCGTTGGGAGATACAGCGGTGGTAAGAGACATCATGGAGCAGAACATCCAGTATCCGATGTTTGGCAAAGACTATTTCAAGCGCAACCAGTATTCAGCCCGCATCATCCACGACAAGGCACTGGAGTGGATCGACCGTCAGGACAGTAAGCATCCATTCGTAGGCTTCCTCACCTATACCCTGCCTCATGCCGAACTGGCTCAGCCGGAGGATTCCATCCTGGAGAATTATCAGAAAAAGTTCTTCGAGGACAAGACCTGGGGCGGACAGGAAGGTTCCCGATACAACGCCGTGGTTCATACCCACGCCCAGTTTGCCGGAATGATTACCCGTCTAGACCAGTATGTAGGCGAAATCTTCGCCAAGCTGAAGGAGAAGGGTCTCGACAAGAATACCGTGGTAATCTTTACCTCGGATAACGGTCCTCACGAGGAGGGCGGCGCCGATCCAAAGTTCTTCGGTCGCGACGGCAAGCTGAAGGGCTTGAAGCGCCAGTGCTACGAGGGCGGCATCCGCATCCCGTTCATTGCCTGGTGGCCGGAGCACATCAAGGCGGGCAGCGTAAATGATACCCAGTTTGCTTTCTACGACCTGATGCCAACCTTCTGCGACCTTGCCGGAATCAAGAACTTCGCCAAGCGCTATACCAACAGAAAGCTGGCAGGTGATGGTTTCGACGGAATCTCCATCGCTCCTACCCTCCTGGGCAAGGATGCCGAGCAGAAGCACCACGACTACCTCTACTGGGAGTTCCACGAGACCGACCAGATTGGTGTGAGAAAGGGCGACTGGAAGATGGTAGTGGTAAAGGGCGAGCCACGTCTCTACAATCTGGCATCGGATATCCACGAAGACCATAATGTAGCGGCAGAGCATCCTGAAATCGTAAAGGAACTCCTGGCTGCCATCCAGAAGGAGCACAGAGACAACCAGGATTTCAAGATTACACTGCCTAAGTTTTAAAATGATGAACGACAACATAGCAACCCCATTTGCCAAGCCCCTGTATGTGATGCTGAAGCCCGCAGGCGCCCATTGCAACCTGGCTTGCAAATACTGTTATTATCTGGAAAAGAACCATCTTTACCAGAACACTCCCCGACATCTGATGAGCGACGAGATGCTGGAGCAATTCACCCGGGAGTACATCGAGGCACAGACCATGCCCCAGGTACTCTTTACCTGGCATGGAGGCGAGCCGCTGATGCGCTCCATCGACTTCTACAGGAAGGCGCTGGCACTTCAGAAGAAGTACGCCCACGGCAAACAGATAGATAACGTCATCCAGACCAACGGCACCCTCCTCACCGACGAGTGGTGCGAGTTCTTTGCACAGAACCATTGGCTGGTAGGCATTTCCATCGACGGACCTCAGGAGTATCACGACCACTATCGCGTAACTCCTGCCGGAAAGCCATCGTGGGAAAAGGTGATGCAGGGCATCCAGCTTCTGAAGAAGCATCATGTGGAATGGAATGCTATGGCGGTGGTCAACGCCTATAACGCTGAACATCCGCTGGAGTTCTATCATTTCTTCAGGGACAACGGTTGCCAGTACCTGCAGTTTACCCCTATCGTAGAGCGACTGACAGAGCATGAAGACGGTCGCACTCTGGCGAGTCTTGCCGACGACCGGGAGATTCCGCTTGCGGAAGCTTCCGTTACCCCGGCACAGTGGGGCAACTTCCTCTGTTCCATCTTTGATGACTGGGTGCGCCACGATGTGGGTAAGATGTTTGTGGAAATCTTCGACTGCACGCTTGCCAACTGGATGGGTGTGCTTCCGGGCATCTGCGCCTACTCCAGGGAGTGCGGCCATGCGGGCGTGATGGAACACAATGGCGATGTGTATTCCTGCGACCACTTCGTCTTTCCGGAATACAAGCTGGGAAACATCAGGGAGCAGTCGCTCATCGACATGCTTTACGGCGAGAAGCAGCAGGCATTCAGCCGCCTGAAGCATACCTCGCTGCCCCGCCAGTGCAAGGAGTGCGATATGGAGTTTGCCTGTCATGGCGAATGCCCGAAGAACCGGTTTGAGAAAGACAAGTATGGAGAGCCGGGACTGAACTATCTCTGTCAGGGATATTACCAGTATTATTCGCATGTGGCTCCCTACATGGACTTCATGAAGCGGGAACTCCTCGCCCAGCGTCCACCTGCCAACATCATGAATGTTTTAAAAAACAACTAACGATTATCATTATGAACAAGACTTATATCACCATCGCCCTGCTGTCGCCGCTGGCTTGCACGGCTGCGATGGGAGCCAAGAAGGCGAAGGCAAGCAATCAGCAGAAGCCTAACGTCATCATCATCCTTGCCGATGACCTCGGCTACGGTGACTTGGGATGTTATGGTGCCAAGAACGTAGAGACTCCTAACGTAGATAAGCTGGCGAAGCAGGGAATCCGTTTCACCGATGCCCACGCCATCGCCTCTACCAGTACCCCATCCCGCTACTCTCTTCTCACGGGCGAATATGCGTGGCGCAAGCCGGGCACCGATGTGGCTCCGGGCGATGCGGGAATGATTATCAAGCCTACCCAGTTTACCATGGCTGATATGTTCAAGAGCGTAGGCTATTCTACCTGTGCCATCGGCAAGTGGCATCTGGGCCTGGGTGCCGAGACTGGCAAGCAAGACTGGAATGCCCCATTGCCGTCAGCCCTGGCTGACATCGGCTTCGACCATCATTACATCATGGCTGCCACAGCCGACCGTGTACCTTGTGTATTCATCGAAGACGGCAAGGTGGCAAATTATGATGCTTCGGCTCCTATCGAGGTAAGCTATTACAGAAACTTCCCTGGCGAACCAACCGGAAAGGACAATCCTGAGTTGTGCTATAATATGAAGTCGAGCCACGGCCACAACATGTCTATCGTGAACGGCATCGGCAGAATCGGCTATATGAAGGGTGGCGGCAAGGCTTTGTGGAAAGACGAGAACATTGCCGATTCCATCACTACCCATGCCATCGACTTCATCAAGAAGAACAGCAACAATCCTTTCTTCCTCTATTTTGCCACCAACGATGTCCACGTACCTCGTTTCCCACACGAGCGTTTCCGCGGAAAGAGCACCATGGGTGTGCGTGGAGATGCCATCGTGCAGTTCGACTGGTCGGTGGGTAAGATTATGGAGACTCTGGATAAGTTGGGTATTGCCGACAACACCATCGTATTGCTTACCAGCGACAATGGTCCGGTAGTGGATGACGGTTATCAGGACCAGGCAGAGGAACTTCTGAATGGTCACAAGCCAGCGGGTCCTTGGCGCGGCAACAAATACAGTGCCTTCGAGGGAGGTACGGCGATTCCGGTCATCGTGCGCTGGCCCAAGAACGTGAAGGCGGGCCAGACCTCCGATGTTCTGATGTCACAGATTGATTTTATGGCTTCATTCGGCAATCTGATTGGTGCCACCTTCCCTAAGGGCAGTGCGCCAGACAGCAGGAACCATCTTGGCAATCTGCTCGGCACCGACACCACCCATCGTCCATGGGTAGCAGAAATGTCGAACAACCATGTACTTTCCATCCGCACCAAGGAGTGGAAATACATCGAGCCGAACGATGGTTCCAAGATGATCAAGTGGGGTCCGAAGATAGAGACCGGCAACAATCCTCTTCCTCAGCTCTACCGCATCTCCGACAATCTCTATGAGCAGGATAATGTAGCCGATACTCATCCTACCATAGTTTATGAGCTGCAGAACATCTTGAGAAGAGTAAGATAATAAAGAGCTCCCCATGGACATGAGTAGTTACTTTAAATGCTTGATTTACAAAATAATATTAAAAGTTCACAAGTTTGTGGTCCACAACCTTGTGAACTTTATTTTTTTTGCTTATCTTTGCATCCGTAATCAAGTAAAAAGAAACAGCAATGGAAAAGGCATTCGTATATGGTATGTCGGTTGCCGGAAACAACTTCACCGACCGAATAGAAGAAACCAAGCGCATGAAGGCAGACTTTGAGCATGGCATCAACGTCATCCTCATCTCTCCCCGACGCATGGGCAAGACTTCGCTTGTTAAAAAGGTAATAGGCGAAATAGACAACCCAAAGATAAAAGTGGTGTATATGGACATTTACGACTGCCGAAGCGAATATGATTTCTACAACCGCTTCGCAGAAGCCATTATGAAATCTATGGGCAACAAACTGGAACAGGTAGTGGAAAACATCAAGCAGTTCCTGGTAAGAGTTTCGCCAAAAATCTCTTTTAGTCCAGATCCTACATCCGAATATTCTTTATCCCTGGGAATAACCCCTAAGGACTATTCCCCAGAAGAGATTCTGAATCTTCCGGAAAGAATAGCCCAGGAAAAGGGAATCCGCCTGGTAGTCTGCATCGATGAATTCCAGCAAATCGGAGAGTTTCCTGATTCCTTAACCGTACAGAAGCGCTTGCGTGGCGCCTGGCAGCATCATCAGAATGTATCATACTGTTTCTTTGGAAGCAAGAAGCATCTGATGGAAAACATTTTCCAAAACCGTCGCATGCCTTTCTATATGTTTGGCGAAATGCTGCACTTGGATTGCATTCCTACAGAATATTGGGTGCCTTTTATCTGCTCCCGATTCGAGAAATATGGCAAGAAAATATCAGAGGAATATGCTACAAGAATCTGTGAAACCGTAAAGAACTATTCTTCTTATGTACAACAGTTGGCATGGAATGTGATGGCTGAGACCGAGAAAGAGGTAAACGAAGAAACTTTGCAAAGCGGCATCAGCGCCTTGCTGCAACAATGCCATGGTCTCTTCATACAGCAAACCGAGGGGTTAACCACCTATCAGCTCAACTTTCTGCGCCACCTCTGCAGTGGCGTTCACTCAGGTTTCACAGCTCAAGCTGTAGCAGAAACCTATCCGCTGGGCAGCAAATCCAACATCGACCGCATCAAGAAAGCCCTCATCGACAAGGAATTGATTACCCTGGAGAAGGACGGCATCTTCATCGCCGACTGCGTGTTCGAGCTTTGGTTTAAGAAGGAAATGATGTAGCTGAACTTTCGTAAGTGGGCTCAGTAAATATGCATATCATTAAGTATTTTCTTGACATCATTTTTCCAATAACGATATACTTGACAAGATAAATAGACTTTTTGCTGAGTTTCCAGAAATAGACAAATTAGCTCTTGGTTTCCCTTTTAGTCATGCCATACCACTCGTTTCCTCCAAAAGCACGCAGATAATCTGCGCTAACGTTTTCCCCACACACCCTGAAAGGGCAGAAGAACTGGGCATTATCTCACCATTCGGCAAGGTATAGTGTTTTAAAATTGCTACGATATAGCCTACTCAAGCTTTTTGGGGTCATTACCCAATAACTTTCTAAATTTTTGTTCAACATTGTTCGTATTGAGCACAGCTAACTGTTCCTTTGCAATTTGATGCAAAATAGCTCTTCTTTCTCTCTGATTTAATCCATGTTGCTTCAATAACTCAGAATTACGAGCTTCAATATTTGAGAGAACAACAAGCTGATTGATTGTTGCTGTGTCTCTAAGATTATATCCCTTTTTAGCCAATTCTGGATTCATCTGTTCCCAGTCCTTAGCAGTACAGCCAAATATAATGAGATTCAACAAATCAGCTTCAGAAGCATAAACAATCTTCTCCTTATATTTAGTCAAATTATACCTTGGCATAACAGACTTGATGGCATCTGTTTGCAAGGTATAGTTTGCCTTTGTGAGAATACGATGTACATTCCACTTACCAAGCAGAGGGTTACTCTCCTGCTCTTTTAATCGTTGATACTCTTTTACAACATAAAGTTGGAATGTAGGGCTTATCCACATTCCAAAGTGAAAAGCAATATCCTTATGAGCATAAGTTCCTCCATATCTTCCTGCTTTTGAAGTTATACCAATACAATTTGTTCTTTGCACTAACTCTTTTACACTGATTTTGAAATTGTTTAAACCAGCATTACTTTTAATTATGGCGAATTCGCCATAATTAAAATTTGGATTATACATTTGTTCCCAAACTCCAATATATTCCAAGGTATTTCTGTTGCGAAGCCAATCACTTATCCGCGAATAATTTGCGCTAATGGGTATTTTTTTATATCTTTGCGCAGAAAATAACAAAAGATATGGAACAGAAACTGATAGGAAGAGAAGCAGAACAAACATAACGACATCGTACAGAAACAGATTACAAAGAATGATTTGTTTGTTTAAAAGATAACCCTAAAAGGAAAGGGTGTGACTCATGCCACACCCCACCTCAAAACTTCCACAATTATTTCTTGCTCTTCGGTGCCTTGCTGAATTTATACATCAAATGCACCATGGCATAGCTTGGCAGGGTATTGTTCCATTTCTCGGTCTTGCCCTGTCCACCCACCTCATACACGGTGCTCGAGAGATTCTGAAGAATATCAAAGGCCTCTGCCTTCAGCGTCAGCTTGCCTTTGCAGAACGAACGGGATAGCGAGGCATTCCATACCAGATCACTGGTGTTAAACGACTTCTCGCTGTAACCACGCCTACAATATTCCTTCAGGTCGGTAGAGAGAGAAATGCCCAGAGGCAAGGTGTAAGTCATGTTGCCACCATACTCAAAATCATAGGCATTCAATTTCTCGAAATTGCTGCGGTCGCTGGTACCATGCTTCCACTCCACCTTTCCACCCAAGTTGATGCTCAACTTGTCTTTCTGATACTTGAAGTACAAACTGTTACCCAACTCAGTTCTGAGCACATAGCAGAGCTGAGTAGAATTATCGTCGTAAGCGATATCAAAATCCTTGCGGCGCAAACCGTTAAACCACAGACGATAATCCAGACGGAACAATCTAGCCTTGTCAAGAGCCACACCATAAGATGTCGTCGTCCAGAAATCCCAGTTGCCGCCACCACCAATATTATCACTCATATAGGTGTAGCCACCCGTCTGCGAATTATAAGTAGTGCGGGTACCCACAAGATTGTGATAGAAATTACCCGTAACGAAGAATCCCACATACTGCTGATTCTTGAGGCCGTTGAAACGGATGTTTGCTTCGTAATGATGATACAGCGAATTCTCCAGGTCCGGATTGTTCACCCTCACCGCCAGCGGATTCGAATTGTCACTGTATGGCATGATGCTGAAGAAATCAGGCGTCTGGCTCTGCATATAATAATATAAGCGGATAGACTTCTTACCGTCACTACAATCATACATGAACGATGGCTTGAACACCACACGGTTTCTCCGGGCTATCGTGTCGAGAGCCGAAGTATGGTAATAGAGACGCTCTTTTTCTTCAGAAATGCTCAGCGATAGAAACAGGTATGAAGATCTATCATTTCTTTGGAATACAAGTTCACCACCCGTATTCTTTTTCATCGTCTGATAGCTTCTACTCACATCCTCGTCTATCACCCCCGAAAGCTGCTCCATGTTAGAAGGCAGCGTGGCGAACATCAGTTCCGGATTGGCTATCCAGTCGCCGCCAAGCTCATCCAGGCGGTATTTCAAGCCCTTCACCGATTGATAGGTCTGCGCAAATTTGGGTCCTATAAACATTGCCCATTTAGAATATGGAAATCCTATTTCATAATCCAAGCTGGCATTCATATCATAGCTGTTCTGTCTGCTGTCGTTGTAATAGTTACGCAAATCCTTCTCGCCAGTCTTGAAATACTCATTGCGGTTCAGGCTGAAAGACTCGTTTGGCTTGGAGCTGGTATACTTTCCAGACATGCCCAGAGTTATTCTGTCACCCCATGGCAACTTATACCACGCCAGAGCTTGCTGACTACCTGTGAATGCATGTACTTTTGAGCGTGACTGATAGAGCGACCGGTTGGTGATGATGTCATGCAAGCTGCCACTAACATTCTGTGCAAAGGTAGAATCGATGGTCTGCCTGATATCACCCCATCTTTCAGGGTTGGCAGAATAGGTAGCACTACGGTTTGTCGATGAAGTCTTTCTGTCGGAGTAGTCGATACGGGTATCCAACCATACTCCCAACTTTCCATCCACCTGAAAGTTATTGTAGAGGTTGAAACTATGGTTGTCGCTGCGCGAATCACTGATACTTCTACCGAAGATATTGCCTGTAGAGGCAAAATTCTCCTGCGAACTGTGGGTCAAGTCATGCGTATTGTCCCAAGCAAACGTTACGTTTCCATGCTCTCTTATCATCTGACTCTTCGATGACGCATTAAAGTCAACGCCCACTTGGCGGGTAGTCTTCTGTCCCTGCGGACTGTTGGAAGGCGACCAGTCGCCCTGACTTCCCGGTCTTCGTGTTTCGTTCTTGTTATTCATGTTGCCGAATACCGAGATTCGAGAATTGTCAGTGTAGTAGAGACCGAAGAGACGAGCCAGATAGCGGTCTTCGCTTCCCCCCGCCGCCTCCATGTTGGCGATGTATCCACGGGAGTACTCACGCTTCAGGGCCACATCCATCACATAGTCTTTCTTCTCCATCTCCTTCCCCATGAGTCGGCTTTTTTCAGAAGAACGGTCATACACCTTCAGCTCCTTTACGGTATAGTAAGGAAGATTGTCGAGCATCACCTGATTCTTCCCCTTGAAGAAGTCTTTTCCGTTAAGGAGCAGATAATCTATCTTCTTGCCGTTTACGTAAATATCGCCATTACTCTTCATTTCGGCTCCCGGCATCTGTCTGATAAGAGCGTCGAGCATGGAGCCATCAGGCACATTGAATGCACTGGCGTTAAAGACGAGCGTGTCGCCACGGTAAGCCAGCTTCACCTTGGTACCTGTCACCACCACGTCGTCAAGGGCAACATCCTGATTGAATTTCTTCTTGAGCAAAAGCGAAGGAAATAAGAAACTTTTATTGCGTGCTATGTATTTGATGGTATGATTGATACTGTTCGTCTCATAGCCTTCACACTCTGCCTTGACGATATAAGTAGCGGGACGTGCTGGGACTTGAGTATGATAAAAGAGGTGTTTTTCCCATCCACTCGTAGTCATGGTATCTATCACGTTGCTGTCCTTGTCCATCACCGTGACAAAGGCCTTCAGATAGGCTTGGGTAAACGAATCTTTCACGTCACCATAAATTTCTACTTTATGTTCTTTCTTTTTCTTTTCTTGCTGTTGCTGCAGATTGTACTGATTGCCACGAGCATAGGTTGGCAATACAGCCATCAAAAACAAGATAATCAATTTAATAGATTTCATATTTTACCATTTTAGTTATTATTCCCCACATTCTTTCACCTACAGTATTGCCCCCATCAGGCAGGAAAGATATGGTTAGACTTCGCAAAGATAATACTATTTCTTGAATTGTGCAAGAAAACGTTCTCTTTTGTTTGTGTCTATGAATAATTCAGGTTAATAGAAAGACTCCCGTTAGGCGTCCTGACGGGAGCAAGCGTCTAGCGGGAGCAAACAATTAAGATCTACTCAGTTTTTCAATAATATCCAAAGGTAGCTGAGTAGCTTCGGCTACTTGTTCGGCAGAAAGCCCCATAGCCAACAAACGCTGAGCTGTTTCGGTATTAGCTTCAATTCGTCCTTCTTTTCTTCCTTCTTTTTTTCCTTCTTTCTTACCTATTTCTATGCCCTCGGCAAGACCTTCTTCCTTACCCTGATTTTTCGCCGTATCAATAGAGTTCTTGATATCCCGATAAGCCTTCTTACTTTCTTCATACTCCCTTACCTCCTGAGGTGTGAACTTGGCTATCTCGGCCTCCTCGAAAAGGCGGTCGAAAACCTTATCGCATAACTCCTTTGGACGCTGGGTAAGCTTATAGAGGTTCTTCAGCGCATAAAGCCATTTATCGTAGAGCGTTTCAAGCTCTTCCAAAGTCTTATTGAACTTGGCTATCTCTACATAGATAAACTCAAGCTTATCATAGAAAACCTTGTGCGTTGCGGTATCACACAACTGCACATGGTGGCGAATCTTCTCCTTGTCAAAGGCATCCTCGTTCATCTTGAAGTTGAGCAGGGCAACAGTATAGACATAATTGAGTTTGAAATTCCAGTCATTCCCCTTAGGTGCCTGCTCACGAATCGGGAAAGTAGAATAGAAGAGAGATCGGTCCTTGAAATACGCTTGGTAGGCGTTTTGCATTTCAACGATGAACTTCTCGCCGTTTTCCCCTTCACAATACACGTCAAAGATGGCTTTGCGGTCGGTATAGACATCCCCCACGTGCTCTGGATTCAGATACGAAACATCCTTCACAACCTGTCTGCCATTAAACAAGCTGTTGAGGAAGCAAATCAGCAAATCCTTATTCATTGCCGTTCCAAAAATGCGCTTGAAGCCGAAATCGGTCAACAAGCTGATGTATCTTTCTTCTACCTGTTTCATACGATATTCATTTAATATATGCAAATATACGGATAAAAAGCGAAAGTACACTGAGTTCAGTGCACTTTTTAACGAAAATTGCACTCTATCCAGTGCATATTTCTTAATTCACAGTAAGATCGTCAAAAAACACGCAGATTACTCTGCGCCTACTTCTCTACCAGCACATCCTGCTCCTCGTAGCTGTCGAACCCCAGGCTGAGGTCGGCACCTCTTTCCTTGAAAATCTCCAGGAGGTCTGCCTGCATCTGAGGATTGAGAGGGAACTCGCCATTCTTTGCCTTGTAGAAACGGCGCTGGGTGAACGGCGTATATACGTTCAGATATTTGGCATTGCCCGATGGGATGGATTTGCAGAGACGAGTGAAACCTCTTGCCCAGCGCTGACGTTCGGAAACGAGATGGTAAGGACAACCCTCTACCTGGAGAAGATCGGTATTCAAGACCATGAAGGAAGCTTCTTCTGACTTTGCCTTCTGATAATTGGCGTAGCGGGCACAGGTGTTGCTACGGCTGCAGGATGCCAATGGGCATGTAATGTTGTAAGGAATGTACTTGTTCATATTTGCGTAATGTTTTAAAAGTTATTCTATAGTCTATTATATATATAAGGTGTGATGATACTTACGAGATGTCGGAACGTCTCTGAGAGATAGTCGTGATAGTCCTGACGGGTGGTAAAGAGGCACCTTTCGATTATTGCCTCACTACGGCATAATATTGCCCTTTACCAGGGCAATATCTTGCCATTGCCAGGCACGAAACGATACGTCGGGAGATAGAGCACGAAACGATACGTCGGGAGATAGAGCACGAAACGATACGTCGGGAGATAGAAAAACCTTACTCTCCATTTTACTCTTCACTCTTCACAGATTCGCCTGAAACCCCGATAAACACTGGGGTTGCGAGAGGTGAAGAGTGGCCGACCACTCTTCACAACTCTTCACAACTCTTCACACCTTCCGATCGAGAAAAGGCTCCTCACGGTTTATTCCCACTTTTCTCAAGCCGAGAGAGCGAGGAGCTGATAGGCCTGTCCATTTCTGGTATGCCTGCTCTTGCATCCCATAAACTTGAGGGCTTGACCTATCTTGATCTTCGTACTCAAATTTCCTACCAGCATAGGATATTGCAGATGAAGCACGTCGAAAACCTCGGAACTCACCATCCATTTGCCCTCCTCTTCCTCTGCCGGCATTCGGAAACAGTAGCTGATCATGGTCTCCAGATCATCCACCTTGAAGAAGGGCTGGTTGAATTCCTGGATGCGTGCCACCTCATCATTGGTGAACCAATAAGGGGTCTGCTTATCACGAAGCTCATACATCATTTGTGCATAGAGCTGGTCATAATTGATGACCGAACTGTTGTCTATAAACTCCCCGTCGGGAACTCGAAGACAGAGATAACGGCGACTTCCCGTCGGGTCGCAGAGAGGATGCTCATCGTTGGTAGTTGCCAGAAAAGAGGCGTATCTTCTGCGGTCTGCCTGGCTCTTTCCGAAGATAGGGCGACCATTCACCTTTACCTTCGAAAGCGTCTGTTTCAGCTTGCCCTGCTGGGCAACGGTAATATTGGCAAGCTCATCAATGTTCACCAGAAGATTATGGGTGAGCGCCATTTCTGAATCAAACTTGTTGCCGAAGTTGATGTGGTCGAGGAAATACTGGCGAAGTTCCTCGGGCAGCAGTCGGACGGCGAAGGTACTTTTTCCGCAACCCTGCTGACCGATAAGCACCGGTACGGCTTCATTTCCGTGCAGCATGTCCATCTGCAGCCAATGGGCTACTGCCGAACGGAACCAGGTGGCACACCAGCCAAGCTGTTCGCTGGTCAACCCCGGAATTCTGCCGAAAAGAGCAGCCACATGGTTCTTGCCATCCCATTTCGGCAACTTGTTCATGTATTCCTGGATAGGGTCGAAGACGGGAACGGCATCCGACTTGATGTACTCCTCGATGTCCTGTCTTGGCGACTTCTTCTCGCCGATTCCCAATTTCTTGGCGCGGCGAACGATGGAGTTGAAAGCCTCGGCAGTAAGAACCTTCCAGTTCTTCTCTTCAGGCTTGATGCAGAAGAACTCGGTCTTTCCGTTCAAAACATTTCTGCGGAAGAGATAAAACTCCTCCAGAAAGCTCTCTACCTGGTAGATTGCTGATTGATTACCTGCCATCATAGATGACTTCAAATTAGTTTTTGTTTCCATACTCATGGTTTTAAAATTATTAATAATGTTGTGATTCACCCTCAAAAAAGATGGGGGTGAAGAGTGGTGAAGAGTGGTGAAGAGTAGCCAGCCACTCTTCACGCATCTAAGCAACTGTATATTAGCTGTTTACGATGCATTTGTGAAGAGTGAAGAGTGTTTTAGAAAGTAGCTTTCTTATCCACCCGCAGCCTGAAACTTCTATCCAGCCTTCTCAACTCCGGGTGCAAAGATACACAATAGGAAAGGCGTTTCCAAATTTTCCCGCCTTTCCCACGCCCATTCCGCTCCATTTGGGAAAAATCCCAAGGGTCTATGGGAAAAGGCGTGGGAAAATCGGGCAGATTTCTTCAGTTTTATGGGAAAACATTTGGTAATCATGATAGAAAAACGTAAATTTGCAGATTGATTACGGAACTTCGTTTCGCAAACTATTCACGATAAAACTAGAAATATGCTACAGACTCAGCAAGATAAACAAGTCCCCGCATTCAGCTACGAGGTTTTCGATCGCCAACTCGACCATTTTACAATGATGCTCAAGGTGTTGATGGACGGATGGGAAGATTACAGCTCGCAGGAGATGACCTTCGACATCCACTCCCTTTGTACCAAGGCAGCCCGACTCTGCTATCTGGCAGATCAGGACCTCGCCTTGCAGCATAGCGATATTTCCCATCAGCGCAAGGAGCAGAACGAGATGTATTATACCTCCTTCGAACTCATTATCACCACACAGTTTACCAAATTCATGGAAAAAGTCCTTGCCCTGGTCAAAGCCGGCAAGAAAGTAGAAGGACATTCTTCCCCTATGTTCTCCTCAGAAATCAGTACGCTCCTGCCTAAGCTGCACGACCTGCTGCTGATGGATGGCATGAGTCAGGAGTCGATACAGATACTAGTGGACGATATCCAGAATACGGAGAAAATGATTCAGAAATATCATAAAATCACGAAGTTCCCGGGGGTGAGATACGAGGAACGTCTGTGGTATCTCATCCGCCTCTATTGCCTCGCCAGCTATCTGGTGCTGCATTTCCGCAGAGTCTGCCACGTTACTGATTCAGAAATGACACCCGAGGAAGCAGCCCGATTAACGGAATGGGCGATACAGAAATACATCTCAGAAAAGGACAGCAGCGAAAAGCTGGAACTGTATTTCTCCAATCTGCAGTACGACAACGATGGCAAATCGCTCAGCGTGGACCAATGGCTTCAGGCGAGAAGGGAGTTGAAGCATCTGGTGCCCCAGAATCTGCTCCTGCTGTTTCTCAATAGCGCAGATGACGTGAGCCAGTTGGGTGCTTCGCTGATAAAAGTGAGTTTCACGAACGAGGAATTCCTGAAGCTCGTGGATGCAGTGGCTAAATACCAGATCATCACGCAGCGTATCCGAGCCATCGATTTTCCGGAGGAGTTCGAGCAGTCGCTTCATAATGAGGTATTCTATCTTACGGTGAAGGGCCGTTCGGTGGATCTGGAGGAGTTGAAGAAATCCATCTCCAAGATGGTGAATCTGATAACCCGGAAGAACCAGTGGTTCTGCGTATGGAGCGTACTGAAGCATCTCAACCTGATCAGGCATGAGAGCACCTTCGCCACCTTTGCCCATCAGATGATGAGTGCTGAGTGGTTTGGCAACATCGATCCCCGTCTCCGCTTTACGGCAGATAATCTGAGCGATTACTCCCGCTACTTCAATGAGTACGATTATACCGAATGGAACGAGGTGATGTTTCTGGAGAAGAAGGAGCTGTATGGGATGACGAAGTGGTCGCCTAAGCTCTATCAGAATTTCTCTTCGCTCTGTGCCAGAATGATGCAGGCCATCTGGGGCTACAACTTCTTCAGCTGATGAGGGAATTGAGGAAAGTTAAGGGGAGTGATAACTTCTCTAACTTCCCTTAACTTCTCTACTTTCGAAAGAATCTATATGAGTACGCTACGACTGAAGTTGCTTCAGCTGGTCTTCGGTCAATCCAGTAGCTTGTATGATTTGAGGCCAAGACATACCCATTGCCAACAAGTTACGGGCTACTTTCGCTCTACCCTTTTCCTCGCCATCAACATAAGAGCCATAAAGACCGGAGTAGTAATCGTCAATAGCCTTAATACTTTCATCGTATTTTTCCTGCTCCTCACTACTCAAGCAACGAACATCTGGCAATTTTGCAAGATAATCGAGCATCTTCTTCTGTTCCGCTAAAGGCAAATTTTTAAATACTTCTTCCATATACTTCAACACATAAATCAATTTTTTATCTGCTGCGAAGATACGCTTTTTTATTGAAACAGCCAAGAATTTCTGGGATTTTCTTTCAAAAAGAAGGAAAGGAAAAGGTATGGAGAGAGAAAAAGATGAAGATGAGGGTGTATCATAAGTCCACGCCCCTCTCCTATATATAAATAAGTATAAGAGAGGCGAAAAAGCAAGTTTTATATGTTTTTTCGCCGCATTTGCATTTATTAACTTTTTTTTAGACAACTTATTAAAATTTATCGTAAATTTGCAACCAGTTATTAAAATACAATAAGCTAAGCAATAAGAATCATTAATTGAATCAATATATAAACTTAGTCAGACAATTATATAATTAAGAATCTGATTATCTCTAAAATACTACATAATATAACAATTAAAACCAAACAATTATGAGCAAAAAAAGTCAGTTTGGCATGACCCTATTACTATCTACGATTATAGTAGGTGGCGCCAATGCGAGTACTGTTTCTACCTCAAACACATTGGGTGCAACTATGATTGCACAGCAAGGTGATGTTTGTAAGGGTGTGGTAAAGGATGCTACCGGTGAACCTATTATCGGTGCTACTGTATCAGTGAAAGGTACCAAGAATGCTACCGTTACCAATTTGGACGGCAATTTTACCCTTTCTGGTGTAAACAAGGGTACTACAATCGTTTTCTCTTATATTGGTTTCGTGAACAGTGAAATCAAGTGGGACGGAAAGAGCCTCGACGTTACTCTTGCTGAGGATACTCAGGGCCTGGAAGAAGTTGTTGTTGTAGGTTACGGTACACAGAAGAAAGAGAACCTGACCGGTTCGGTATCGGCAGTCAATGGCGACGACATAGCTAAACGTCCGGTAGCCAATGCTCAGGTTATGTTGCAGGGACAGGTTCCTGGTCTTCGTGTTAATCAGGGCTACGGCCAGCCTGGTTCGGAGAGTGTTTCGTTCCGTATTCGTGGTCAAGGTACTTTCTCTTCTGCAGGTTCTGATCCGCTTATCCTTATCAACGGTGTTCCTGGCGATATGTCGTCGCTCGACCCAAGCGTAATTGAATCAATCTCTGTGCTTAAGGATGCTGCTTCGGCTGCAATCTATGGTGCCCGTGCTGCCAATGGTGTGATTTTGATTACCACCAAGGAAGGTACACAGGGCAAGACTCACATCTCTTATCATGGCAACGTAGGCCTACACTCAGCTACACGTTTGTACGACCGTGTTACAAACTCGGTAGAATATATGGAGTTGGCAAACTTGGCCCGCAAGAATTCAGAATTAGGCATATTGTATGATTCTGACGTAATTGAGGCTTACCGCAAAAATGCTGGTAGCGACAAGTATCCAAGTTTCGACTGGCAGGACTACATGTTCCGTACGGCTGTGGTTCAGACTCACAACCTCAATATGACAGGCGGTACAGAAAAAGCCACCTACAATGTGGCACTTAACTTTGTAGACCAGCCGGGTACAATGCGTGGTTTCGACTACAAGAAGTACAATGCTACTGTCGATTTGACTGCTCACCTCACCGACTTTATCAAGTTTGGTACATATACCAGCATGATGTATGGCGAGATTGACCAGCCACGTCAGGGACAGTCTGACGCTTTCCTTTCTACACTGTCGCAGGCACCTACCTATATGCCGTGGCTTCCAGATGATGGATCTGGTGTGAAAAAGTGGACCAGCAGCGCATATCCGAATGAGGCACACAACAAGAATATGGTGGCTATCATCGGTGACAATGCCATGAAGCGCTGGCGCAACTTCGACATCAACGCTCAGATGTGGCTTGAAGTGAAGCTGCTGAAGGGCTTGACATGGTACACTAAGGGTGCTGTCAGACTCAACTCAAGCAAGTCCAAGGACTGGAGGGGAAGCTCAACACCAATATACAACTATCACACTGGAGAGCAGTCGGGTACCCTTGATAAGGGTGGATCAGGTCTGACAGTATCAGACAGCCGTGTGTTCTACACCAATTTATATACATATCTGCGTTACGACCTCTCGCTGAAGAACAAGGCTCATAACATCAGTGCTATGATTGGTTACAACCAGGAGAACGAGAAGACCGAGACATTGAATGCTTACCGTAAGGAGTATGCGTTCGATCTTCCAACTATCAATGCTGGTAGCACTGCGAATTGGTCGAACGGCGGAGACGAGGCGGAATGGGCTATCCAGTCGCTCTTCGGTCGTCTGAACTACAACTTCAAGGAACGTTATCTCTTTGAGGCAAATATGCGTTATGATGGTACATCACGTATTTCTAAGGAAAACCGTTGGGGTGTATTCCCATCGTTCTCAGGAGCATGGCGTGTGACAGAGGAACCGTTCATTCAGAAGCTCAACTGCTCATGGCTTGATAACTTCAAGGTGCGTGCAAGCTGGGGTCAGCTCGGTAATCAAAACATCGGACTCTATCCGTATCAGGCTATGATCTCGCATGTCTACGACTATCCTTTCTCTAAGACAACTGACGGTGTTGTGTCTGGCTATCAGCAGACTGCCTATGCCAACAGAGACATCAAGTGGGAGACAACCACCATTACCGACTTCGGATTTGACCTTAAGGTGCTTCACGGTCTTAGCGTTACATTCGACTGGTATAACAAGGTGACTAAGGACATTCTCCGTTCATCGCAGGTGTCAGGCCTCCTTGGATTGTCTGCACCTACTGTAAACAACGGAACTGTAAAGAACACTGGTATCGAGTTGGCTATCAACTATAGCGATATGGTTAAGAAGGGTGCCCTCGCAGGCATGCAGTATACTGCTGGTGTGTATTTCGACCGTTCGCGCAACAAGCTCACCAAGTTTGGTGCCGAGGAAATCAGTGGCTACTACATTCGTCGTGAGGGACTTCCTTACAACGAGTTTTACATGCTGGAGTGTATCGGAGTATTTGCCGATCAGAACGAGGTAAACAACTCACCCAAGCAGTATAATGACGATACTAAGCCTGGCGACCTTAAGTATAAGGATATTTCAGGACCCGACGGCAAGCCTGACGGCAAGATTGACGACTACGACCGTCGTACATTCTCAGGACGCTTCCCTGGTTTTGAGTATGGTATCAACGCAAGTGCAAGCTGGAAGGGATTCGACCTTTCGCTCATTGGACAGGGCGTAGCTGACAAGAAGTTCTATACCAACGAGTGGGGTGTATATCCATTCCGTCAGGGTTCAGCACCCAACCGCGATTATATTAAAGGAATGTGGACTGAGGAGAATCCGTATGGAGCAACACATCCGAAACTCTATTGGGACAATATGGGTGGCTCAAAGAATACAAGAGCAAACTCATACTTCCTCAAGGATGCGTCTTACTTCCGCCTGAAGAACATCACTTTCGGCTATACGCTGCCAAAGGTATGGACCAGCAAGTTGGCACTGTCGAGAGTACGCGTATACTTCTCGGGTGACAACCTCCTTACCATTACCTCGTACAAGGGTCTTGACCCGGAGCGTGCTTCTGACGGACGCGATGCTGTGTATCCGCAGAACAAAATCTATTCGTTCGGTATCAATGTAGAATTCTAAAAAAAACACTAATTATGAAATATATAAAAAACATATTCGCTGTGGGTGTGCTGGCGTTGGGATTGTCGTCATGTTCTGACTATCTTGATAAGCAGCCACCGTCTTCACCATCACAGAGCGTGTTCTGGAAGAGCAAGAGCGATTTTGAGTCGGCTATAGCGGGAGCATATTCTGTCGTGTACAACTGGCCGGGAGCATTGTCTGAGATTATTCCTTGTTTCGATGGATTGACCGATAATGCCATTGGACGTCACAATGAAACAACATACGGTTCGGTGCTCACTTTAGCAAAGGGTGATATGACGCCAAGTTCTGGTGGTTACGTATCACAGGTGTTTGACGTATGTTACAAAGGCATAACAAGAGTACATCTTGTTATGGAGAACCTTGCTAATTACAAGGGTGGAGACATAAGTGACGTAGATCGCAAGCATATGCTTGGCGAATGTCACGCCTTGAGGGGATACTATTACTCATGGTTGTATCAGTGCTACCGTGAAGTGCCGCTCGTAACCTCTACACTTACCACCGACAATATGTATCAGCCGAAGGCTTCGCGCGCAGACATCAAGAATCAGATTTTAAGCGATTACGATCAGGCTATTGCAAGTCTTTGGAACACTGCCTATAATACAGGTGAGGGCAAAGGACATTTCACCGCTGATGCAGTGCGTGCTCTCAAGGCAAGAGTGCTGCTGTTTGATGCATATAATGAAGATGGCACTGCCGACAAGACCAAGATGCAGGAAGTGTTGAACACATTGGCTGAAATCAGCAACTATACTCCTGAGAACAGTTTGATGCCGCGCACACGCGACAACTTCATCACTGCCAATCAGGGTTCGTCGCCCGAGATTATGTTCTCGGTACGTTATCAGCAGCCTAACCTTACCAATAGCTTTGACCTTTACTTCGGTGCATGGGCATGTCTTGATCCTACTACCGACCTTGTCAATGCTTTCGAATGTACTGATGGCAAGAAGTGGGGTGAATCGTCTCTTACAGTTCGTCCTGATGAGAGCGTGCTCTATTCGTCATCTTCAACAGAAGCCCAGAAAAGAGCAGAGCGTGCCAAGATGTTCCAGAACCGTGACGAGCGTCTCATTGATGCGGTGGTTAACACACGTTACACAAGTTTTGAGCGCGACGGAATTGAAGGTGCTGACAATGTTGAGGTGACTGAAACAAATAATGCTTCATTCACTGGTTTTGGTGTAAAGAAGATTCTGCAGCCAACAAAGTCATTGCCTGACTATAACACAGTGTCGGATGCTGACGTGGTAATTATGCGATATGCTCACGTGCTGCTTATGATAGCTGAGGCTGAGAATGAGGTTAACGGACCTACCGAAAAGGCTCTTAAGGCAATAAACGCTGTACGTACTCGTTCGCATCAGCCTGCTATTGACGGAGAAAACCTTACACAGGCTGAGTTGCGTGAACGCATACGCAATGAATGGCGTGTGGAGACTTGCTTTGAAGGCTTGCGCTATTTCCAGTTGAAGAGATGGAAACTGCTTCAGCAGACTGTTGATGGAGCAGTAGATCCTGCTTATCCTGCTTACACGAAAGTGGTAACTTCTGCTTTCGAGTACTTCCCGTTGCCTCAGGACGAAATCGACAAGGCTCACGGTGTGCTTGTACAGGATCCTAACTATCAGTAATGAATTGCTGGTTATAGATAATAAGATGATTGGACGTTTATCGTGTTGTTATGAACAACTGCGGTAAGCATATATAAGAAAGGTGTGCCGAAATGGATTTGTATTTATAAATTAATTTTGGCACACTTCTTCTTTGTTTATTACAACTTATGTGTATCTTTGCATAACGTGACTCTTTCAAGAAACCTAAACATATTATTTATATGAATTTTCAAAGACTACTATTTGTTGCATCGCTGTTTATAGGCTCAGTGTGTACGTCGGCTGCTTATGGCAGCAGCAATCCTCATTTGTCGGCAGATGACTGTAATGTATCCGGATTTACCAGATACAAGATGTCGGCTCCAAAGACTGATTATGAAGTGAAGCAGCAGAGCGACTCGGCTATGCAGTGGATGCATGATGCCAAGATAGGCATGTTCATTCATTGGGGACTATATGCAGGTCCGGCGCGTGGCGAATGGAACATGAATAACAAAGGCATAATGCCGGAGGAATACCGCAAACTGGCTTATGCCGAGAGTGGCGACCAATATTTTGATGCCAGTCTCTACAATCCTAAGCAGTGGATGGACGTGGCACGTTCGATGGGAGCGCGTTATACCGTGCTCACTACGATGCACCATGATGGATATGCCTTGTTTGACAGTCACTATATGAATGCTTTCTCTTCACGCCAGACACTTAACCGCGACCTCGTGCGCGAGTATGTTGACGCATGTCGCAACAGCGGTATGCGTGTAGGATTGTACAAGACGCTTATCAACTGGCGCTATCCGGGTTATTACGACGTGACAGGAACCGATTGCAAACCCAACAAGTTCGGTTACACAACAGCTGCGTGGCATAAGGAGAACGCACGACTCATGAAGGAGGAACTGTATAGCGACACGCGTACACTTATGACCGAATATGGCAAGATTGACATGATGTTTTGGGATGGCGGATGGCTGGCAGAGCAAGGTGGCGACCGTGATGCTGCCTATTTCTGGGAATCGTACAAATATGTTGAACCTGATAATCAGTGGCAGGTAAATCCTTACTTCCTTGATCGTGATGAAGCAAATGGTAAATGGCTTGGATTGATTGGAATGGTTCGTAAGCATCAGCCTGACATTCTGATGAATCCACGTACGGGATGGATAGGCGACTATACTTGTGACGAGGGTCCGAAACCTGTTACGGGCAAGATACGCGAGCGTATTCAAGAGAAGTGCCTCACAATAGCCGGACCGTGGGGATATTCCCCTGCAATGGACGACGAAAGTAAGATGATTAGTGTAGGTCAGTTGAAGCGTTATTTGGCTGATTGCATTGTTCGCGGAATGAATTTTCTTATCAATGTAGGTCCCGACCGTCATGGATGTATTCCCGAGGCAACCTCACGCCATTTGGCTAAGTTCGGCAGTTGGGTAGATGGTATTGCTGAGGCTGTATATGCAACTTCTGCCGGTCCGTGGCAACCCGTCGACGGAAAGTATGGATTCTGCTATAAAGACAACCGTATTTATATTTATCTACTCGGAGAATACACTTCAGACCAACTTGCATTGCCTGCTATGGACAAAGGTTATCGTGTACGTAAAGCCTATGCTTTGAACGGTGGTTATAAGGTGTCTGTAAAGCAGAAGGGACAGATGGTGACGCTCGGTGGACTGAATCCTAAGAAAGATGATGTAGAGGTTATTGTGCTTGAACTCAATAAGAATATATGATAAGTAGATTTGTAGTTGTACTGGGCGCTCTGTTTGCTACTTATGCATCATTGAGTGCGCAGAGTAGTGGGGCGCATCGTGTATGGTCGGACAAGCCTGCCTTTACGCAGGTTATTGAGAACGAGAATGAGCATGGACTAACATCGTGCTTGTACGATGGCGTGTACGAGGGTGACGCCGTTCTGTTGCAACCTATGGCTAAGTGCTTGCCAAGTAAAACAAGATATTGGGAACAAGGTGAGGAGACTAACTATCTTAACCCTTTAACTAATGTCTTGACGCGTGGCAAGTATCCCAATCCTGTGCGGTTGTGGGAACAGGAATCCTATTTTATAGGCAACGGACGTTTGGCTGCATCTGTGCTTAACGGTAGCGGACGTGACAGATATGTGCTTAATGAAGTGTCGTATTGGTCGGGCGGACAGAACAAGGGAACCATAAACAGCAAAGGCGACAAGAGCTTCGGTGGAGAGAATGGTCCGGAGATTGGCACTGATGGATTCGGAGGTTCGCAACCAGTAGGCGATTTGATTGTCGATTTCGGCTGTCCGGTAGCAAGGAATAGTTTCTGTAGAGCCATCTGTCTCGATGAAGGAACTATTAAGTCAACAGCTGTACGTAAGGGAATAGCTGTGGCGAGCACGTCGTTCTGTAGTTATCCAGATCAGGTAATGGTGGTGCACTATACTGCCGACAAAGATAAGGGGCTGGATGGCAAGATTCTTTTTGCTACACATAGGAGCGATGATAGTACAAGTGCGGTTGGCAACAGGCTGACGCTGACAAGTCGTCTTGGCAATGGAATGACAGGCATGGCTGTTGTTGAAGTGCGCAATAGCGGAGGAAGTCTGATTGTTGAAGATGGTTGTCTTAAACTGGAAGGTGCCGATTCGTGTACATTACTTATTGCTGTGGAAACCAATTATGTAATGGATTTCAAGCGGAATTTCCGTGGTGAAGATGCTGTACAACGTGCTAACAGGCGCCTTGAAGCCATAAAGAATACTGACTATTCCGCTCTTTCTGCCCGTCATATTGCCGACTATAAGGCTTTGTACGACAGACTGAGTCTGACTTTGGATTGTTCTGACGCTTCGCTTGCAGCTCTGCCAACGGCTGAGCGTCTGACGGCATATAAGAATAGTCGTATGGATGTTGGATTGGAAAACCTAATGTTCAATTTCGGACGTTATCTTATGATTGCATCGTCGCGCCCCGGTAGTCTGCCTGCTGGATTGCAAGGAATATGGAACGCGCGCATAACTGCTCCATGGGGTAGCGACTATCACAGCAACATCAATCTGCAGATGGTCTATTGGTTGCCTGAGGTTGCCAATCTGAGCGAGTGTCATAATTCGCTGCTTGATTATCTGTATGCTATGCGTGAACCGTTCCGTATGTCTACCAATGAGTATCTTGAAACGATAGGAAGTCACGACCGTACGAGCGATGGATGGATAGTCTATACGTCGCACAATCCGTTCGGCGGTGGTGGATGGCAGGTCAATCTACCTGGTTCTGCATGGTATGCGCTGCATTTCTGGGAGCACTTTGCCTTTACACGCGACATTAACTATCTTAAGCGTATCGGTTATCCGGTGTTGAAGGAGATTAGTCAATATTGGGAACGTCACTTGAAGACCCTCGGTGAAGGTGGACAAGGCTTTGAGAGCGAATATAAGGCGGTGGATGTTGCCAAGTATCCCGAACTTGCCAATATAAAGAAAGGTACGCTTGTGGTGCCTAACGGATGGTCGCCTGAGATAGGACCGCGTGGTGAAGACGGTGTGTCGCACGATCAGGAGATTGTCTCAGCTCTCTTTGCTAATACTATACAGGCGGCACGTACGCTTGGCGTTGATAAGGCTTTTACCGAACGTCTCAGCAGTGAGTTGGCGCGTATGCATCAGCCTGGAATTGGCAAGATGGGCAATCTTATGGAGTGGATGATTGACCGTGATCCCGTTACCGACCATCGTCATACTTCACACCTGTTTGCAGTGTATCCAGGAAACCAAATAAATATGGAGGAAACTGCGATGCTGGCTCGTGCTGCGCGTCGTTCTTTGGAGTTGCGTAAGACTTCAGGCAACAGTCTGCGTGCATTCGCATGGGCGTGGCGCTCGTGTCTGTGGGCAAGACTTAGGGATGGAGAGCGTGCTCACGATATGATTGAGGGATTGCTCTGCAACAATACGCTCGACAATCTGCTGACTACGCAGAACCTGCCATTGCAAATGGATGCTAATTACGGAGTGGCTGCTGCAATGCTTGAAACTCTCGTACAGTCGCAGTCTGGTGTGATTGAACTTCTGCCAACATCTACAGTAAAATGGCCGTCAGGTTCGGTGAAAGGCGTAAAAGCACGAGGCAATATAGAAGTCGATTTGGATTGGAAAGACGGAATGGTGACACGATGGCGACTATCTACTGCTGAACGCAAACCATGCAAGGTGAAAGTAAAGGTAAACGGAGAGTATTTTGATGTTATGCCTGAAAGAAAATTGAACTCACTCAGTAGAAAATAAAAAAACTCTCGGCAGGGAATCTGGTTTGTCTGGAATATTGAGTTATTTCAATTGGGATGCCTGATTTATGCTTATAAGTTCTTTGTCAGTACCACATAAGTAACACTCCAGTTCCAATTAAGTGAAACTCCAGTACAGAATAACTATTTATAACGATTATGAGTTTTAGAATAGGCTTATAGTAAGATTAGATTTATAAGATTAAGTTTTTAAATTTGGTTCATTTATTGACTTATGCTATTCTATAAATGAAAACTGATCGTATGAGGGTGTGTCATAAACCTGTGACATGCCCTCTTTTGTGTAATTTATGGCATAAATCGATAGATTCACAATCTATCTCCAAAAGAAGGTCCTAGCATTGTTGTATATAAACTTTACTTTTTCGGCTTTCTCCAATGTAAATAGCCCGGAAGTTCACAAAAGGGCATAGTTATCCCTGACGATAAAACAACCCAAATTGAGTTTTATCGTTTTATACCCAAATATTTCTTCAAATT
>ERZ834769.304-NODE-304-length-53146-cov-6.200938_pt1 | contig 53146 bp, 58 predicted proteins | sample MGYA00519690_ERZ834769 | MGnify/ENA primary metagenome ERZ834769 (study PRJEB31850, sample SAMEA3708760) | human gut metagenome | biome: human gut; feature: human-associated habitat; material: faeces | place: China | collected 2014 ... | reverse complement strand
TCCGGCGGTTAAACGTTTCCTTAATTCCGATGATGAGCTTCTTTCCGCAACATCGCCTGAGACACTTACCGATAAAAATTACTTTGCTTACTGTGACAATAATCCGGTTTCACGAACAGACGGAGAAGGTACTATTTGGCATATCGTTGTAGGTGCTGTAATAGGAGGAGCCTTGAATTCTATTGATGATATTGTTAATATAGTGAGTACATATAAATCTGGTGGTTCCCAAGAAGAAAAAACAAAAGCATGGGTTCATTTAGGATTATCTTTTGCATCAGGAGCTGTAAGTGGAGGATTGGCAATGAGCGGTGTATGTCCTGCAGCTTCAATTTCAATAAATGCTGTTGTTTCTCTGGGTGATGAAGGTATAGATCAACTTATAGATAAGGAATTTAATGCCAAGAATTTGATTGTTGCTGGAATTGAAGGAGCTTTAGGTGGTATTGATACAGGTGGTTCTGTTGCGAGATCAGCCAGAAAAGCCGGTTTGGAGACTGTCAGAAAAACATCTACAACCGCTAGAAATGTTTTTAAAAACAAAGGTTTTAAATCAGCGGCTAAAGCTTATGCAAGGAAAGCGTCAAAGCAGGCTGCCAGATATGTAAAAAATACAAAACCATCATCAATTCAGTTGCTGAAAAATGCAATAGGAACGTTAGCGACTTATTTAGCAAAAAAGAGTTGGAGCAAAATTTATAAAAAATGGTTTAGATAAGGGTTGATTCAATGGATATATTTTCAGAAATTTTTTCAAACCGTTGGTTACATTTAATTGGCTATTTCTTTTATTTTTTAGCCTTTACAGGTATGAGCAATGAAATTATGTATTTCTTTTTCTTTGCCGACAAGACAAAATCATTCAGAAGAAAATATAAGAAAGAGCACAGCCTCTTTTATAGATTTTTTTTGGGATTTGTATTTCATAATGAATATATGAGAATGTCAAAATTTTATAAATATATTGTTAAGTATTATATTTTATATTTTTCATCGGCTGTGATGTACATTTGTCTTTTCTTCTTTTCATGTTTTGTAAATGAACCAAGCCCAAATCAAATGAAATTATTTGGTTTGATTATGATTACATTATGGTTGATTCCTACTTTAATTTATATATGGACGTTGTTCCATAGCAAAAAAGAACCCGGTTTCCATTGGTTTTTGCCTACAACGTGGAGACATACAAAATTTTATATGGATTTATCGGGATGCGATAAAAAAGGACACATAAAGAAAACAAGCAAGAAAGAGTAATCCTGTTTTTTCTGTTATGGAGGGAATAATGCTTTGCGGCATTATCCCCTCCAAACAATCAAAATGTCGGCGATGCTTGCAGTATGAAACACTCGGCGGAAGCAGTGCTTTGTGGTATTTCTACGATGCGGACGGAAATCCGTCGGGAATAAGGTATAAAGATAATAGCGGCACAGTAAACGATTATTATTTCGTTTGTAACTGGCGAGGCGACGTTGTACAGATTTACAACGCCTCGGGCACATTGGTCGGAAGCTACACCTACGACGCATGGGGCAGAGTAACCGAAAATGCCACATCAGCCGATACGGAGAACATAACCGAGACCAATCCTATTCGCTATCGTGGATATTACTATGATACGGAAACGAGATTGTATTATGTAAACTCTCGTTATTACGATCCGAATGTAAAGCGCTTTGTTAATTCGGATGATTCAGAAATAATTGATGGTAGTAATGCACATCTTTTGGAAAACAACCTTTTTGCATATTGTTTTAATAATCCGATTAATATGATTGATGAAGACGGAAATTGGCCACAGTGGGCAAAGAATTTATTGAAAGTCGGAATCGGAATTGCCGCAATAGGAATCGGTGTCGCTGCGACGGTAGCTACTGGAGGAGCTGCGGCTCCTGTATTGCTTGCGTCAATAAAAATTGCCGCAACAAGTGCAGCTCTTGGTGCGATTACTGGTGCTGGTTTGGGTGCAATAAGTAGTAGATTATCGACCGGTAATTGGCAAGGTGCCGGAAAAGCTGCGTTAAGTGGTGCAGTAGACGGAGCTGCTGACGGATTTATGTGGGGTGGAATTTCTGCCGGAGCTACTTTTACAACTGTAGCAGTAAAAAAGGTTCAAATACAACAGATAGGTAGACTTAAACCACAAAACAAAAGCGGGAAAGGATATATCGGTGTTAAATACAAGAATAAAAGGGGAAGCACCAAGTCCTTTGAATTACACTCTCCGCATAAGAGTGGATCGCATAGAAGATGGCATTGGCAATTAAATAAATGGAATACCCGAACCGGGGCAATAACAGGACGGTCTAAGCATTGGACAATTTTTGGAAGGAGATTTTGATGACTTTTAAATATGAAACTGATAAAGATACACTTATAAAAAAATATGAAGAAGATATGCTAAAAAAATATGAAGAAATCATCAATAAATATGCTAATGCATTTATGATGTATGGTTGCAATATAATAGTAGGTCTTTATTGGGATGATATAACACAAAAGCATTATAATAACAGAATTCCAATTTCTGAAGGTTACAGTTGTTACGCTTATTGTAAGATACAAAGAGATGGAAAGACTGTGAAAATCCAGAGTCAAGATGGTGAGGCAGATTACTATTTGTTATCAACAACGTGGCAAGTTTCAAGTGTTGATAAAAGATATGGAAAGAAGGTTGCAACGTTATATTCAGAAAATGATCAAATTGCAAATGATTTAGAAGATTTTATATTTATGCTAGATAATAGCGGACCGACATAAGATTATTTAAAGCTAACATTACTAGGGCAATGTGGAAAATTTGCTGGTGGGGAATAAACACTATTAAAAACATTGTTTCTAACAGCAAAAAGCAAAATACGTCTTCGTACTATGACTATGCAAAAATGGAGGAAAAAGCATTTACTGCACTTGAAACGGTTGGCTTGTATTTTTCCGATCAACTATTTGAAAAACTATTACCCGAATTAGCAAAATCTGAATTTGGTAGACAAATATTTTTTGAGGGTAGCAGATATCTTTCAAATAGCATGGGCGCTGTTTCAGCACTTTTTCTGGGATTCCAAGTAATTTGGGATTTTGATGAATATGGCGGAAACACAAAAGATTTTATCCTTGCTGTTGGAATTGATGTTGTAGGTGTCATAGCTTCCGTGGGTGTTGCTTGTTTAATACCAGCATCAGCACCAGTTGTTATTGCGGCGGCGGTTTCAATAGGAGCGGGTTTGGGAATTGCTGCCGCAACTCAGGGATTAAAAAATAAGTATTTAAAGAAAAATGAGGAACGATGATTATGATGTCTATTTTAAAGAACATCTCATTTGAAGCTGTTATTGCTTATACTGCAATAATTATTCCTGCAATAATATGGGCTTTTTTAAAAATGAAAAAGAAAAATCCTAATGATTGCTCTCGTGTAATTCTATTGTCTTTTATTCCGCTTTTTATTTCTATAGTTTTTGAAAAATATTGCTTTCAAAAAAATATAGGAGGATTTTTTTCACAAGTATCAAGTGCTTTGTTTTTCATATGTCTTGCGGCAGTGTTTATAACAAGTGCTATAGTGGCGGTTATTTCATATAAACAAAAAGGCGCATATTATGAAACATTGAAAGAAAGAAAACCAATTCTTGTTGCGTGTGGAGTAGTTTTAGTCATTGGCATATTATTATTGCTCTGTGCAAAATTTTTCATGTAAACTTGATAGAGTTGTATGTTAGACAATGCAAACAAAGTGTTGAGCATGGACTAAAAATGTTGCTTTGTAAGAGGGGATAATACATTGCGGCATTATCCTTTAAAAAAATCAATGATAGGGAGTGCTTAGATTATGACGAATTTTTTGTACAATACGCCATATGAAATTCTTATTATCCTTTCGATAATTGCCGCTTTGGTTATTACTTGGAGCTTTTTAAAAATGAAAAAAGAAAATCCCAATGATGTCTGTTCTAGAATTGTTATTCTTCCTCTTATCCCTGCGGCAATTGCATGCACATTAAAAAGTTATTGCAGGCAAAAAATCGTTAATGGTACAATTGAGTCTTTTTCAAACATATTTTTTTGGATAAGCTGTGCAGGAGTATTCAATACCGTTTCAGCGTCAACCTTTGAGGAAATTAACGTACCCGGAACAAAGTTTGAAAGCGTAAAAATCAACGGAATAAACGGAAAAATTCAGTGCACGATTGATAAAGCAACAGGTCATGTTACCAAGGCGATTTACAACAACACCGATGTGCTCAACCTCGGAGTTAAGGTCGCCGGCAGCAATTTGAACGTTAAATTTGCCCTTGCCTGTGAGAACAGCTATACATTAAAGTATTAAAAACATGAACAGACTTTTGCTGAAATGAATCTTTTTAGCAGAAGCCTGTTTTCTTTTGACTTTTTTGAGGTGTGAATTTTCATAAAGATTTTTTCAATATATTTAAAATCGGAAAAGAAAAAGAAGAGAAATCTTGACATCGTTTCAGGATTTCTCTTCTAAGTTTTATGTTGCTTTTTTAAAGCTTTCAATGTATGAACTTAAAATTGTGTTCATACGTCGAAAAGGGGAGGCGGTTTAAGTTTTTGTCGAAAAACTGTCTTTTATTGATCTTACAGATCTTATGCCCACGGATCGGCTGCTTTGGGAGTACGCACACCTGTAAGTAGGTACTGCTCCCATAAGAACCATTTTCCGTCGCTTCCGCGTTGGCGGAGTTTTATCGGACGCGGGTCATCTGCACCGCCGCACGGTATAAAGAGCTTCATATATCCCTGCTCCTCTGCCGAAACATGATTGCTTTCGACGACTATTGTATATGGCTCGGAAGGAGAGTAGTTATTCTCGGGTGTCGAACCCACAAAATAAGTAAACGGAAGATAGGTCTTTCCGTCACGGAAACGGTCGTTTAAAAAGGAAATTTCCATTCCGTTCAGCGGACGTGGACCTCTGAGCCAATTTAGCATTTCTGTTCCGATGTTTTTGTCAGCGGCGTATGCACACAGTGCCAGCACGGTGAGAGCGGCGGCTTGAAACGGAGTATCAAGGCTTGCCTCGGGGAGCGCCTGCATTTCGGCAAGGCTTTCGGGCAATGCGGAAAATGTAAATGTTTCCCTTTTGTTACCCGCGGATTGTACGGCAGAAACAACTGCCTGCTGTGCTGTGTTTTTTAATTTATCAAAAATTCCCATTGTATCCTCCAATCTGTTTTCCTTCATACCCTTAATCGGCATTGAAGGATTTTAACAAGAGTCAGCTTTTTATTTTCCACTTTATGCTATCTTCGTGAAGGGTATAACCGCAATAAGAACAGCATCCGTTTTCATCAGGCAGGAAGTTCGCTCCGCAGCTCGGACATTCTTTTTCGGTAAAGAAATCACCGTCAGTCTTTCTTTTTTCCGGATTTCTTGCTCTTTGCAGGGTCAATTTCTTTTTAATTTTTTTTGTAAACGGCTTTTGATTTTCGGGAAGGAACGTTTTGGTTCCGTGAATTTCAGCCGTAACTTTTGTTATATCGTCTGAATTCGCAACCTTTAAAAGCTTGATTGTATCAACGCTGAAATCAAGCATATCCTTGTCGCTTTCATTTTTCAAAAAGTATTCGTTTAAGCAGGCTCGGAGGTAATTCTCTGAATATCCTACGATTTTTTTCGCAAGGTTGTCTTGCTTAACTTTTCCGTAGATAATAGGCGAGACAATCACTCCCAAAGCAAGAATCGCTGCACCGACGCCGGCCGCAAGGGAAATCTCGGTGTCCTCGATTAAATATAAGCAAAGAAAGACACATACGAAAAGTATGGAGCCGGACACGATAAGCTGTAAAAATCTTTTCAGGTTTGTACTGATAGATTCATAGATCTCGAACGACTCGGTCTGCCAATCGTAAAACTCGTTTTTAATAACGGCTCCGCAGTATTCGCAGGTAACCTGCTGACTGTCAAGCTTGACACTTGCACCGCAGGACGGGCAGGTTATTCTTAACTTATCGTTATAATAGCTTTTCTTTTTTTCTTTTTGATCGGCGAGGCGAACGTGTCTTGACTGGAGTATTCTGAGATATGAGTTTTTACGGTATATCTCATGCTGAACCGTGTTGTCTTTGGTTGACTCGTAACGCTCCAGTGTGCTGCACTTTAAAACCGATTCACGCCATTCTCTGCCATCATCGTTCCATGTTTCAAAGTCATTTTTAGGAACGGGGACAACATCAGTAACGTAAATTTTGCGGCAAAGCTTATTCCTGTTAAGTCTGTTGATTTGGCTGACGATTTTTTTTCGGAATGCCATATCCATTCTTGCCGGAAGAAGGTCTTGATCCGCTTTTCCGAGCGGTATCAGAATTCTTTCAAAGGCTTTTTTTATATCATTTCGGATTTTTGAATTCCGAAGGGGAGTGTCCTTTTTTGCAAGCAATCTTTCAAGCTTGGCCTTTTTTAAATTCTGCGGACGGTATGCCGAAAAATCTATAACAAGAATTTTATCGCCGATATAGTATGTACATAATATTGCAAAGGAAGCCGCAATTAACAGTGATACTGATAAACCCATAAAATTACCTCTGATTTATTGCTTGTCGATCATTTCATTTTCATTTTTCTTTTTTCGGTCATCGTTCACAAGTTCGTATACCATTATAAAAACAAGGAACATACCGACAGGGATTGCCGCACAATAGAGAAGAAAATCAACAGGATTTCCCTCCGGGGCAAGTTTGTATTGTCCTTTGGAATTTTTGTAAACCTCGACAAGGATTTTATCACCTTTTCTTATTTTATCATAGGTGTACATTTTTGTGGGGTTGCTTGACCAGGCACGCTCTTCATATTTTCCCTTATAGGTTTTTCCGTCAACAACATATGAAACTTTAAATTTATATGTTGTATACTTAACATCGCCTAAATCATCTTTAGTGTCGCTGGTTGAAAAGTCATCAATAACTGCGGAAAGTTTTCGAATATCGGTTGCGTTTTTATAATCTCTGCTTTCAACTCTGCTCGAAACAACTCCGTAAATGCCGGCAAATATCAAGCTGACGCCGACGACTATAATAAATATAGTCATTTTAATATCTTTCTTTTCTTTTAATTTACTCATAACAAGATCTCCTTTTTGAAAGCAGGACTGTACCCGAAAATGCTCAGGCACAGTCCCCGAATTTTTAAGCCATAACTATCTTAAGGCTGTCAAGAAGCTCTTTGATAAACGGGTCGTCAGCTTTGATATTCTTATTATTGATTTCAAGCTTGACAAGAAGTCCCGTTGTATCCGATGTACCTCTGTTTGCATATGTAACAAAGAAGTCCTTCTCATAGTAGTCTGTTGAAACATGAATAGTCGAATAGGTGTTTTCACCGTATTTAGCATCTTTGCCGATTTCAGATTTTCCGTTTTTATAGGTCTGAAGGTTGCAAAGCTTTATCGTGTTTTCAACAGCCTCTTCCTGACTGCGAACCATGTTTCGGGCTGTAGCGGTAAGAGTTGCAATAGATGAGTATGAGCCATCCTTATAAATAAACAGAGTAACATTGCCCTTGAGCGGATTTTTTGAATCTTTACTGAAAGAATCAACCTTATATTTGTAGCCGGACGGAAGCTTGAGAGTGATAAACTCTGCGTTGATATCTGCAGGTCCGTTGCCTTCGTCACCCTTCTTAATTCCTGCCGCTGTTGTTACTTCGGCTGTCGTGTCTTCGGTCTTATCAACTGCGGGGGTATTTCCTGTTGTGTTTTCCTTACCGTCGCCGTCAGTCTTTCCGCAAGCAAAAAGACTGAGCGAAACAGCAAAAATCATGAGTAATGCCAGAATTTTTTTCATGTTAATCGACCCTCTCTCTTTTTAATTTTTTATTTTTTTTGAATGGGATTGCCGTCTTTGTCGGTGAATTTGCCGGTAATGATTTTTATCAGGTCAACAAGAACACCGATGCCGAAAACGCCGGCGGTGAGAATATAAAGAATACCCGATCCTACTTTACCTGCATAGAAACGGTGTGCACCGATTCCGCCGAGGAAAAGGCAGAGAAGAAGAGCTACAAGCCAATCTTTTTCGGCCTGTCCGCCATTGGCACCAACGGGTGCTACATAATCTTCAACCTGCTCGCCGTTGAGTATCTTTTTAACCTTTTCGGTCACTTCGTCAAGATACTCGCCTCTTTCAATAGGAAGATTAGCTACACCTTTTATGCCTTTTTGCATTACGCTGTTTTTGTCAACGCGCATACCGTTGACGGTCGTTTTGTTCTCCTGAATGTTTGCCATGACCTTGATTTTGTTGCCGTCCTTGACAAAGACCCAAATCGTAACATCGAGGTTCGGTTCTTTCTCAAAAGAAATGCGCTTTCCGGGGATTCCTTCTTTGATTTTGAAGGGCATTTTAAAAGCCGAAGCACGTGCGCTGAGCTTTTCGTATACCTCTTCAACGGTGGTTGAATAAGAGAGTTCAAACTCTCTCGGGGCTGTTGCCGTTGCAATTGATTTAATGTCTGCCATAGTTTTTTCCTCCAATATATTATTCCGTGCTTTAATTTACACGGTAGGTTATGATTTTCGGCACTTTTCTGCCAAAGTGCGTAATTCATTTACCAAATCTTCGTTATATATTTCCGCATTGATTTCTGTGCCGTCGTTCATCTTAAAATAAAGATAGTATTCGCCGCCGTCGAGAACAAAGGCTTTAATTCGCGGAGGTTTATACTTTTGAGCCTGTAAAATAAGGTTCTGCTCTTTCACAACGTCAAGTATTGCCGCGGCATCATGTGCGCTTACTTTTTTATTCTCAAATTCGACCCTTGGATTTTCATAGTCGTAGGAATAGTTTGCATCAAAAAACCATTCTTCATTTTCTTTTTTGAGAGAATAAACATAAGAATCCGTGTAGCTCATTGACGAACAGGAAAAACTGATTACACTCACATCCGCCGCAGTGTATTTTTTCTTTGCTCCGCAGCCGAAAAGACCTATAGGTAATAACAGCATAAGCAAAAATAAGCTCGCTTTTTTAATGCAGTCTGCTCGCTTCAAATTACATTCGTGCTCCGCATTCGGGGCAGAATTTCGGCATAGGCTGACCGTTTGCCGGGGTCCATCCGCAGCTCGGGCAGCGTGAAGGCATTGCGGCAGGCTTTGCACAGCCGCAGCCTTGACAGAATTTACCTTCGTTGCGTGTGCCGCAGGATGAGCAAATCCAGGAAGCGTCAACTGTTTGCGGTGTAACGGGTGCAGCATTATTATAGGCGTTGCTTTGAACCTGAGCGGAAGCAGCGGCGTAGGCGGCATTTTGAACCGGGCTTCCTGTAAATCCGCCCATGTTTTGCTGCGGCTGACCGTAGCCCTGATTCATTTGATTGAAGCCTTGGTTAACGGGAGCTCCGCCTTGCTTGATTTGCTGGCAAAGCTGCATGACCTGGACAGCAGTCTCATAAGCATTCATAAGCTCCATTTGATTTCCTGAGGAAATTCCCGATGTTACATCAAAACCGATCGGTTTCGTTATAAACTGATCTGTAACGCGGAAGTATACTCTCACATTGCACACCTCGCGTATTTCGTTTGGCGAAGAGTATGAGCTTGAATTACGTACAAACGGCTGAGCGGCAAGCGGAATATTGAGCATTGATGAATTCATCATGTTGTTCATTCTGTTCATATTTCCGCCGAAGCTGTTAGAATTATTAAGCTGTCTGTTGTCAAAATTATCCCTGTTGTCGGGGATACCGTCGTTGTCCGAATCGTCAAGCGTTCTGTATTCCGGTTCGATCCAGAAATCCTGAAGCTGAGAAAACTCAAACACCTGAGGATTGCCGCTTTTAAAATCTCTGTTATCAATAGCAAAGATAAACCAGCGGTGATTGAAATCGACTTGAAGCGAACTGTATCTTCCGCCTGCTGTTGCAGTGCAGTTAAACTGCTGATACTTTTGCTTGTTCTGCTCTCTTTGTTCAAGGTGATTTTTAACGTCCTGAACGGTTCTCTGCTTCCAGCCGCTTGTGAACGAGCCTAACTTGTGCTTACAGTCGGAGCAAAGCTGACCGTCGGAAAGCTTTTTTTGAGTAAGCATGTTAACTTTCTCACCGCAAATGTCGCAGAATTTTTTATCAAACAATCCCATAAAATGTTCCTCCCTTTAAATGCGCTTAATTACTTTTTTCTACCTTAATGCTCTTTAATATAGCTTCTTCGATTGCTTTCATTTCGGAAACGTCGTCGTCATATAATTTTTCAAGTCTGAAGTTAACGACATAAGTTTCATCGCCGCAAGAAACATCAAGGAAATATATATGCTGCGTTTTTGAATTTCCGGAATATGTATTGACCTTTAAAATGCCCTTAAAACCGGCAATTTCGCAAGCTTTATACTTTTTATCATCATCTTCTTCACCTTTATTCAACTTTTCGGCAACCTCAAGGCTTGTTTTACCCATGATAGATCCGTCTTTGATGGTGATATTGAATTTTCTGTCATTTCCTTCGACGGTAATTGTCGAGTTGAAGGAATCATATTTTCCGTCAGGAACAACGGAGCTTTCAAATTTTGCGTTATCAATTTTGACGGTATTTTCAAGCTTGGGAATTGTAATTTTTACGCTCTTGCCGGTAGTGATAAACTCGTCGGCTGCTGCCGCCGCTGTTGTTGTAGCCGTATCGGTAGGAGCAACGGTTGTTGCCGAAGTTGTCGGGGCGTCGGAAGGGGAATTTCCTCCGTCTTTGCCGCAGGCACAAAGCCCGAATGTCATAATCACAGCAAGAATTGCCGACATTATTTTTAGTTTTTTCATAATAAATCACCTTTTATTTTTGTTTGTATTTATCATCAACGGATAATCGCACTCGGGGAACAGAGCTTTTTTAAAGCTCCTCCGAATGCTGCCGCGTATGACTCGGTAAGTCACATTATAGAGAGGTTCGAAAGAATTATCCTCTTCCGAGAACTTCCCATTTGTCATTCAACGTATCATAAAAATATATAAGGTTGTCACAAACTCCGTAATAACGTTCTCTGACGAATTGGTCGTCTCTGTCTGTGCCGAGTGCAAAAATCCAGCACGGACGGCCGTCAATTTCACGGATCTCTCCTGTATATTGCACACTCATACCTTTATTTATATAGTATTGAACCTCCTGAGACTCCGAAAGAATCTCACGGGCAATTTCAACGTTTCTATCCTCGGGTTCGCTGTTGTTGACGTAATCTGTGTATACGGAAAAATCATAGAATTTTTCCGCGACAAGATGTCCGTCCATTCCGGACAGCATCGGGAATACCGAAAAAGAGTCGTTTCCTTTTTTAAAATACAGCGATACATTTGAGTGTATTTCACTTTCATTGCAGCGCAGTAAAAAATAATCAATTCCGTTTCCGCTGTAATTATAGAGCGCATCGTCGGTCTTTACGGAATATTCACCGTTATCTGTTATTTCCGCCCGGTAAACGGATGCACTGTATTTAACGTCGGCAATTACTACCGCATAAAGCTCCGCACCGCCCGCATTGACAAGGGGAGATTCGCAGAGGAAATCGTATTTATCCGCATACTGACTGTTCTTTACAAAATTGAGAACTTCTTTTTCGTTCGCCTCATGGCCGACGTAACCGATATAGGCAATTCCGACGGCTTCTTTGTTATCGAGAATTGTTTTTTGAAGCTTTGATAAATCGGTGTCTTTTTGCACGGTCGTCGCAGGGGAGGTACCGGTTGTTTGGCTTTCGGTCAAATCAGGATTATCTGTCGGTTTTGCTCTGCATCCGGAAGCCGAGGCAAGCATAATTAAAGCAATAAGTAAGGTTATAATACATTTATTTATTTTCATTATGTCATCCGCCTTTCTTTAAGCCTAAGTTTTTATCGGTTCGTTTATATACTGTCGATAACCGAAGCAAAGTAGTTTTCGGAAACCGAACCGAACAGAAAAGCGTCGATAAAGCCGTCACGCTTTGCCTGCCGAACATTTTCCGAAAGTTCTATGTCGTTCTCGTCGTTTACGAAAAAAATAATGCGACATTCCGGAGTGCTTTTCCTGACTTTTTTTGTTATTTTCATTCGTTCCGGAAACATCCAGGGTGAGTATGCTTTAACCTCCATTAAAAGCACATCGGCATTATGAAGCTTGCACCATTCGGCAGTTGAATCGGGAGATTCGGAAACAATGACCTGGCAATCTTCCAATTCCTGCATAAGCATTCTTTCCATATTGTGTGCATGAATAGTACTTTGAATATCCAATACAATTTTCCTCATTCCCACCACCGCCTTATTATTCATTTTCTTTTTCACTTATAATTGTACTTATTTTTTTTCGTTTGTCACTGGCATTTGTGCCAGTAAACGTACAAAAAATAATTGTTTTTCAAAAATATCTGTCAAACAGCACAAAAAAATCCTCGGTTTTTGAAACCGAGGATATATGTTTTTATATTATTCATCTTTTAATGTTGTGACCATCAGCTTGTTTTCAATTGCAGTGGCAACCAGCGCTTCACGGCTTTCAAATTCACCTTTTTCCACCATGTCGTCCAGATTCCATCGCACACCGTTTTTCGATATTCCGATTTTATCGGCAATTTCCTGATATGTCAGTCCGCGAATATACAAACGCAAAATGTCAAGCTGACGTGGCGAAAAGTCTTTTGACATGGCTTTTTCCATCTCGACCGACGGAGATGAGGAAGGGAAAACTTTTTCTCCGTCAAGGGTTCTTTTTATTACATCCAAAAGCTCCTCCGTTCCGTGGTCCTTATACCACAGGCTGTCGGCGGCACCGTTTTTCGCTTTGGAAAGGACTTCAGGATCAACCAAGGACGTGACTGCCACTATTTTTATATCAGGAAAAACCTTCTTAATTCGCTCTGCGGCGGCGAGGCCGGAGTGCTTGTGCTGAGTTTGTACATCCATAAGAATAAGCTGTACCGATCCGTTGCAGTTTTTCTCCGCCTCAAAAGCGTCACGATATACGCCGACAAGGCGAAAAACTTCGTTAGTTTTCAGCCGCTCGGCAAAATGCTTTTGAATATATAAATCATCTTCAACCAGTATTGTATTTATCATATGTTGTTCTCCTTTTCCGGAAGAGTAAGCAGTAATGCGAAGCGTGGCTTGTATGCCGTGTGCATTTCGCCGCCGGAGGATTCTATGCTGCGGCGAAGCGAAGAAAGTCCGCTGCCCTCCTTAATGGGCTCCGACGGGCCAACGCCGTTGTTTGTTATCGTAACATCAAACAAGTCATTTCGCTCAAATATGCAGATATATACTTCATTGCCACCGGCATGCCTGATACAGTTTGTTACACATTCCTTCGCCGCAGCAACGGTAAGCTCTTCGGCAAGAGAATCGGCGGGAAGGTATCCGTTCACAGTTACCGTTACGCCGAGGAGCTTCGCCGTCTGAATAACCTCGTCCATTGTTCCGCCGGCTGTTACACGGTCACTTGTCAGCACTGCGGTGGCTTCTTGTAAAGCTTCAAGCTTTTTATCGGTGTTTTCATCGCTTTCGATTATGTCACGAATCGTCAGCAAACTTCTTCCGATTGTGTCATGTATATGTATTTTCAGGTCAAGGCTTTCTTTTTCTTTTATATCGTCGGCCATACGTTCATACATTTTTTGAAGCTTGCGGTTTACCTCTTTCAGCTCATCGTTAATAACGGCCTGACGAATGTTGCCGTTATAAAGCTCAGTGACGTTATGCGCTGTCATTTGAAGCCAGTTGCCGTCATTGTCAACGGTGATGTTCTGCTTTCGGAATTGCCAAACTGTTTTATCGGGCAGAATGTAACAATCGCCGTTAACGGTAATGCTTTTATCGGGTTGCTCCAGCGCTTTTTCAAGATCTTCGGTGATTTGAAGCTCATGGCCGCTCAGCGCAAACGACAGACGGCGCATACGGTTATTGCAAAGAATAATACGTCCGTTCGGGTCGGCATAGCATAAACCCATGGGCAGCTTGTCGGTGGCGTCTTTAACGGAAAACGGGGAGAGCATATTTTTTCGGCGGCGGTACTCTCTCGGCAGGGCAAAGGCGAAATGAACAATAACAAGTAAAATTACCGTAATGAAAATCTGCCAAGGTGTATCTAATAAGAACGCATCCTTGCCTTTAAACGGATCTCCCTGAGTCACCGAGACCAAAAGCGTAAGCAAAAACGCAAAAATCACGAGACTCGGTAAATTGCCGAGCGATTTGGAGCGATGAGAGAATTGATAAATAAAAAGTCCCAATTCAAGCACGGCTTCCAAGAAAAGCAGAAGCGGTATTAAGGTCTGCAAAAAGTCCGGGAGCGAAGAAAAGGCACTCATACGGCGACACCTCCTTCGAGAAGGAATACAAGATGCTGATATCCTTCGTCACCGTCCGTTTCATACCGTACGTTACCCTTGCACGCAAGTGAGGACAGGTCGGTCTTGCAGCATATATTTATTGATAAACGCAGCCCTTCAACATCAGAAAGACTTACTTGTATGCCGGATATGTTTTCGAGGTCCGATTCAATCACCTGTTCGTAAAAATCAAATATCGCCGCAGCCGATTTCCCCGGGAGCATGGAAAGCTCGCTGTCGGCAAAGAATGTGCTGCGCACGTTTAGCAGCTTCAGCGTTTGAAGCGACTCGGTGAAGGCTCTTACCAGTTCGGTTATCGCAACCTTATAGTCACGGTCGGTCAACAACGTTAAATGTTTACGACGCTTGATATAGCTGCAAAGAACGGCAATTTCGGCAAGTAAAGCTTTTGCCCTTGTCGGATCTGTTTTGTTTATTTTTTGATATTCCTTTGTAAGCACCGAGATCTTGTTGATTTGAGTTTGAGTTGCACTGCGAAGCAAATCATACAATCGGTTTTGTTCCTCAATCTTTTGCCTTTTTGCCTCACGTTTATATTCATAACGCAGCAGATTGTTACGTTCGTTCAATTCCTCGGCAAGGCTTTCGGATTGCTCTTTGATTTTGAGCAGGGCAGACATATCCTCTGTCCAAACGGCATATCCTCCGTTCACGGGAATGGAATGAACCGTCAAGCCGTTTTCAACCGTCAGGGGGCTGTGCTCCGCCTTCATCATATCTATTTTCGGAATCCGACGTGCGTTCAGTGCGGCATACCGAACATTGAAATCCTTATCGGTTATCACCGCTGATGTGCCGATCGAGGACGAGAACAAGTCAAAATGACGGCTGTTTGAGTGGATAAAGCCGCAGGTGATGCAGCCTTCAAAACAGAGCATATACATAAGGCTTTGGAAGGCGGTTATATCACCGAAAAACAATTTAAACCATTGCACATCCATATAATTAAGGCCAAGATAGACAAGTGACACAGCCATAGGTATTACCGTCCACAGCTGACGTCTGCCGTTTTTCAGTCTGCATTTTATAATCATAACAACGAGTGCCGATATCATGCAAAAGATCTGCCAGCCGATCACAATAAAGCTGCCGATGCCGTATCCGTTGGATTTGTCGGACCACACTTCCGCCTCCTCGGGAAAAGTGAAAACAAGCTGATGCAGGTCATTCGTTAGCACCAGGAGAAGCAATGCTCCGGAGATTATCCACAGTGCGCAAGCCGTTTTCGGCAGACGGTAATCATCAGGCTTTCCGAGAGACAGCGCAACGAGCAGAGCAAGTATCGGAATAAAAAGCATTGGTAAATAGTAAAGATACCATAGATATCTTATAGCGGTCGGCTGCCAAAAAATAAAATATTTTGCGCAGCGGAAAGTGAACCACAGAATAAGAAGTACGGATATGCCCGTCAAATATTGCGCAACCTGTTTTTGAACAATACGGCGGCGTATGGAAATACCCCACGCAATAAAAAGACCGATATAAATAAAGCTGCGCAGATAGGGGAACAGAACAAAATAATAATTACCGTTTCCGATGAGACGAAAAGTATATGCAACTGCAACCGCAAGCACGACAGTTCCGACTATCGTCAAAGTTTTCTTCTTCCTTTCAGTCATACGGCATACCTCATTTTTCACGGAGCATTTTCAAAATCATTATATCATAATGCACGGCTGATTTCAACAGGTACGAACGAACGGGCGTTTAACGGATATATTTATAAAAAATCATTATTTTGACTTGTTATTTTCGGCAAAAAATGATATTATATTCTAAGAAATTCCTTTTACACAGTTTATAATCAATATATCGGATTTAATAAAACCCCAGCTTATTACAAGCTCTTTTGTTTGAAGCCGAGTAAAAGGTCAATAAAAAATAAGGACTGATGAATAATGTCGTTATCGGCTGAGCAGATAGCGGAAAAATATTATCATGACGTTTATAAATTCTGTTGTTCAAGGTGCAGAAATGCAGATGCCGCACAGGATATAACGCAGGAGACATTCCTGTTTCTTATAAACAAAATCGACGGGCTGACGGAGAACAATATCCGTTCATGACTTTTCTCTGTTGCAAACAACAAGCTTTATGAATATTTCAGAACAATCAACATTGAAAATAATTATGTTTGCGCAGACGATGTTGATGTTCCCGTAGACAACGGGTTTGATGATGACGAAAAAGACATAGATGTTGACGAGATATTTGATGATGTTCAGAAAAAAATATTGAATATATTAAACGATAAAGAAAAAGAGCTTTTTATAAAGCTTTATATAGAAAAGAAAGAAGTTAATTTGATAACCAAAGAGATGGATATTACATATGATAATTTCCGAACAAGAAAAAGTCGGCTCAAAAGAAAGGTGACAAAGTCGGTTAGATATCTGTATTTCTTTGCGCTTGTGTTTTCTTTCAAAATTTTTCACTGAGTTTGACAAAGAAACAGGTGCTTGCGGAGGTTAAAAATGAAAGAAAGTATCGAATCTTTGGAGAAAGAATTAAACAGAATAATTGACGTTGAACTCGCAAAAGATGTGTCATGTATTGATGACCGACTGGTTATGGATTGCTGCGACGGCCTTTTGAGAATGGAGAAAACTGACCGTTATATGATTACGGAGTCGGAAATGAAGGAATCAATCGACTCATTATTCCGTAAAAAGCAAAAACCCGTTACAAAGCTGACAAAGAAAATAAAGATACTTCTGATTGCGGCAATAATAGCAATACTTCTTGCGATAGGTTCACTTGGATATTCGCAGTATAAGTATAATATTTTTAATTTTTCCGATCATTCAACCGTATTGTTTGACAATTCTCGTAATAAGAGGGTAGGCGATTTCACTTTAAGTTATATTCCCGACGGGTTCACGTTGAATTATGAGAGTGATAACAAATATGAACACTCAAGGGAATATGCAAGCGAAAGCGAATTCTTTACAGTTACTAAACAGTCTAACATAAACGAAATTGATATAAACACGGAATACAAAGGTGTCAAGGTTCAAACGGTAGGCGGTATAGACTATATCGAATTCGGCGAATCCGAACACGGTCAGGGTGTTGTTTGGGAAGAGGACGGATATAAGTATATTGTAAGCGGCAATGTTTCAAGTCAGCTTTTGTTGAAAATAGCAACCTCGGTTAGTAATGATTAACAAAAACACAGATTGTTATTTGTACAAATCGGAGAAATGAAAAAATTCTCCGATTTATTTGTCACAAAGCGGTAAAATGTTCATATATATATGGCTGTAGTTTATGGCAATAAAGATCGGATTCGGCTCTTTGATTGATTGAACCTTTTCAATGCACGGCTTGTCATCGAAGGTCTTTGAAGCTGAAATATATTTTGTTGCTTAATCACAGTATAAATGATAACTATGTCTTATGTTCCCACGCGGACATAGTGTCAAAACCGTACACGGTTACGTAAATCGACTTTATCCGACCGCGAATTTCGCAGCCGTGTGCGGCATAAAAATTGTACGTATTATCACTTTTTGAGAGATAATACGTTCTTTTTTTATAACAGACTTTAATGGTTCAATCTTTTTAATTTTCGTCAAAAGTTATTGAATTTTATATAAGGCTGTATTATAATATTTCTCTAAAAAAATGTAAGGAGATATCATAATTGGCAAAGAATAAATTTGAAATTGATATGATCAACGGTACGATCATGAACAAAATGATTTCGTTTGCCATTCCGCTCATGCTGTCCGGAATCTTGCAGTTGTTGTTCAACGCCGTTGATATTATAATTGTCGGCCGCTTCAGCGGAAGTCAGTCGCTTGCCGCAGTCGGCTCAACGTCGTCACTCATAAATATGTTGACAAATCTTTTTATCGGAATTTCGCTCGGTGCCAATGTCCTTGCCGCACGCTTCTATGCCGCCGGTAAGCATAAAGAGATGTCGGAGACCGTGCACACCTCAATCTTGACTGCATTCATCAGCGGAGTTTTAATGATTTTTGTCGGCATTTTCTTTTCGCGTCCGGCACTTGAGCTTATGGATACGCCATCCGATGTTATTGAGCTTGCGACGCTTTATATGCGAATTTATTTTGTCGGCATGCCGTTTTTTATGCTCTATAACTACGGAGCGGCGATACTTCGTGCGGTCGGCGATACCAAAAGGCCGCTTATTTTTCTCATTGTATCGGGCGTTGTTAATGCCTGTCTCAATCTTCTGCTTGTTATTAAATTTAATATGGACGTTGCGGGAGTTGCGATTGCAACGGTTATTTCGCAGATGATTTCCTGCGTGCTTGTAATTATATGCCTTTACAAAACCGATGCGGTTTATCAGCTTCGATTTAAAAAGCTGAGAATAAAGTGGGTTTACCTCGGTCAGATTTTCAGAATAGGTATCCCTGCCGGAATTCAAAGCACACTTATCAGCTTTTCAAACGTTCTTTTGCAGTCCTCGGTCAATTCCTTCGGCTCAATTGCAATGGCAGGCTACACGGCAGCGAATAACATTCTCAGCTTTCTTTACATGGGCGCAAACTCAATTACACAGGCGTGCATGAGCTTCACCAGTCAGAATTACGGAGCGAGAAAGCCGAAACGAATGGATAGGGTTCTGCTTGACGGACTGATACTTCAGGTTGTTATTTGTCTGTCGCTCGGCGTTTTGGCTTATGTTTTCGGTAATCAGGTATCGAGCATTTACACCGACGATGCGAACGTAATAAAATGCTCTGTCGAAATACTGGCGCTGACGACCGTGCCGTATTTTCTCTGCGGATTTATGGATACATTCCCCGGAGTGCTCAGAGGTATGGGACGTTCAACCGTGCCGATGATTCTTTGTCTGCTCGGAACGGTCGGAGTGAGAATAATATGGATATACTGCTTCTTCCCACATAACAGAACACTTGGCTATTTATTCATTTCCTATCCCGTTTCATGGATAGCAACGATAATGATGCAGCTTGTTTATTATATTTTTGTCAGAAAAACGGTTTACAATGAGCTGAAATCAACGGCTGAATACGTTTAACAATACTTTTTGCGGCACCGTGATATAATGCTCTGATTTCCTCGATGCTCCACCGGCGAGATTAAGTCTGCCGATACGTTATTATTTCATTAAATTTGTGTTTTTGAACGCTTTTATTCATTGACTATTAAACGACGAGCAAAGGAAATCTAATAAAATAACAAAAAAATTCCGACCCTTGAAATTCAAAGGTCGGATGATTTTATATTGAATCAAAATCAATATTTGTATGTATTCTGCTGAGTCCATGCGCCGTGAACGGTTGCCGACGGCTTAAAACCGAGAACGTTTGCTGTACCGTTGCCGTTGAGCGGCTGGTCAATCGAGCTGCTTACAAGCATTCCGTTTGCGCCTACCGTTGCTTTAAGAGTTATGCCGGGATAGTTGATCTCTGCCTGAGTAACCTTGATCGGTCCAAGGTCAACGCTTGCAAGATCAAGCGGAGCTGCACACTGATCGGCATACTTCGGCTTCGGATTCTCAAGAGTGCTCTTTTCTGCGATTGTAACGATTGTTACAAGGTAATTTGAACCGCTCTTTGTAATGCTTGCCGACTTAACGCCTGCAGCCTGAAGTCTTGTTTTCGGGAGGTAGTCGCTTGCCTTTGTTTTATCGGCAGCAACACCGTTTGTGAATGTCTTAGAATCAGTTGACGGCTTTGCATACTTTGAAAGAACATGCTCATTGATAATATTCTTGAGAGTATTGCTGTTCGGCTTCATTGAGTCAACTACGATTGAAATAACCTCTTTCTTTGTAACGGAAAGCTTCGGAGCCTTGGCTGTGGCCTTGATAGAATTGTTGTAGTAAGCAACTATCTGCTCCTTGGAATACTTCGTCGGGTCTGTTGACTTTGCTGAGCTGCCGCCCGATGAGGCATTGCCGCCGGTTGATGTACCTGCCGAAGAGCCCGAACTCGGTGTGCTTGCGTCAGGTGTTGCCGCGTCCGTTGTGCCGGCATCCGGTGTTGTTGCGTCGGGTGTTGCCGACGGGTCAACCGTTGAACCGCCCGAGGTGCCGCCGGTCGCTGAGCTTCCGCCGCCGGATGTGCTTGCGGATGCAGGTGTGTGTTTTGCCGTTTCAACCATAGCGTCACCGTATTTGCCGATGGCAAGCACGGAAGAAACACAGACTGCAATAACGCAGATAACGGCTGTCACCGATTTGATGATGGTTTCTTTCATGTTTTTGTAACCCCCATTTTTTATTTTTAGCTTACGCTAAAAAGCTGCATTACATATTCATAACTATGACCGCACAGATGATGCACAGAACAAACATTATGAAATTGAGATTTCCGGAAATGTAGTTTTCTTTCTTTTTGTGGATTCCGTCAAGCAACACCACGGAGGCGATTGCAAGAATAAAAACTCCGAAAAAGATTGAAGTGAATTTTCCGAAAAACATTGAGATAAGAAAAGCGAGAAAGGAAATCATTGAAAAGATTGTGACTATAAGCCACGGAACGGTTATCTTTTCAGTGAAAAATCCAGAGTCCGGTTTCTTCTTGTTGTTATCGCTCAACATTTATCACTCCTGTCTATAAAATGATATCAAAAATTCCGCTTTTCGTCAAGGTTCTTTTACAATTGACAAGGTGTACAAATTGCACAAATTTTAGCTTAAAATTATGTTTAACTTTAAGAATTAAATCTGTGACTTTTTTATAAAACTGTGTTATAATACTAAGGGACTGAATAAATTTTATTTACTTTCAATAAAATATCAGTCGGAAGTCGGAGGTAATCGGTTGTTTGAGCAGATTATAAATTTTGAAAGAATGGAACAGGCTGTCAGTCTTTTCGGCAGCTTTGATGAAAACATTAAATACATAGAAAAGAAATACTCCGTCTCGGTCGTGTGCCGAGGTGCGGAAATGAAGATAAGCGGCGAAGCCGAGAACGTTTCGCTTGCCGTCAGAGCGGTGAACGGCTTGCTTGATTTAATCAATAAGGGTGAGTCGCTCAATGAGCAGAATGTCAGATATGTCACCTCACTCGTTGACGAGGGCGGCGAGGATCAGCTCAAAAGCATGAACGGCAACTGCATCTGCATGACGACGAAGGGTAAACCTGTTAAGCCGAAAACGCTCGGCCAGGAGAAATACGTTCAGGCGATCCGTGACAACACGATAGTTATCGGCGTAGGCCCTGCCGGTACGGGTAAAACATATCTTGCCGTTGCGATGGCGGTCAGCGCATTCAGAGCCAAGGAGGTCAACAGAATTATCCTGACACGTCCTGCGGTCGAAGCCGGCGAAAAGCTTGGATTTCTCCCGGGTGATTTGCAGCAGAAGGTTGACCCGTATTTAAGACCGCTTTACGATGCGCTTTTCGATATGCTCGGCGCCGAGAATTTTCAGCGTTATCAGGAAAAGGGAAATATCGAGGTTGCACCGCTTGCATACATGAGGGGACGAACCCTTGACGACAGCTTTATTATTCTTGATGAGGCGCAGAACACGACGACGGAGCAGATGAAAATGTTCCTGACCCGTCTCGGCTTCAACTCGAAAATGGTCGTTACGGGAGACATAACTCAGATTGATCTGCCCGACGGAAAGCGTTCGGGATTGGTCGAGATAACCAAAATACTCAAAAATATTGAGGATATAAAAACCGTAAAATTTTCAGAGAAGGATGTTGTACGCCATAAGCTGGTACAGGACATTATAAAGGCGTACGAAAAGTATGAGGAGGCAAAGAAAAGACGATGAGCGATAAGATTAAGGTTATTATCACAAACGATCAGAAGGAAATTAAGATACCCACAGGTGTCAGAATGTTGATTCGCCGCTGTTGCAATGCGGTGCTTGTCAACGAGAATTTTGAAGGCTCGGCGGAGATAAGCGTTCGATTTGTCGATGACGAGATCATCCATGAGCTTAACCGTGAGTACAGACACGTTGACAGAAGCACGGATGTGCTTTCTTTCCCGCTCGGCGAGAACGGCGTTTACGACATCAACCATGACACGGGTGCAAAAATCCTCGGCGATATTGTGATTTCGATGCAGCACGCCGTTATGCAGGCCGACCTTTACGGTCATTCGCTTCAGCGTGAAATTGCTTTCCTTACTGTACATTCAATGCTTCACCTTCTCGGCTACGACCACGAGGCCGAGGGACTTGAAAGAGTTCGTATGCGTGAAAAGGAAGAGGCTGTTCTCACTCAGCTCGGACTTAAAAGAAACGACAGCTACTATTCGGAGGATAACTGATGACAAAAACCGCATTTATTGCCATTGTCGGCTGCCCGAATGTCGGAAAATCGTCGATTCTTAACCGTCTGCTCGGTCAGAAGATTGCCATTGTTTCAGACAAGCCGCAGACGACGAGAACCAAAATTATGGGCGTTCTGACCGAGGGCGACACTCAGCTTGTTTTCACCGATACTCCCGGCTTTCACAGACCGAGGACGAAGCTCGGTGAAAAAATGGTTCAGGCTGTTTCGGACAGCGTTTCGGGCGTTGACGCCTGCCTTTTTGTCGTTGAACCGGAGGGTGAGCTGAGACCTGCCGAGCTTGAGCTTATAGAAAAATTCAAGAAGCTGAAAATGCCTGTTATCCTTGCGATAAACAAGGTTGACACGCTTCCCGACAAGGAAGTTTTGATGGCGAGAATTCTTGAAATTTCCAAAACCTACGATTTTGAAGCGGTTGTTCCCGTATCCGCTCTCAGGGGAATAAACATGGACGAGCTTCTTTCGGAAATGAAAAAGCTTGCCGAGGAAAGCGTGTTCTTCTTCCCGGAGGACACTTTGACGGATCAGCCCGAGCGTGTTATTGCGGCGGAGATCATCCGTGAAAAGCTTTTGAGAAATCTTGACAGAGAGATTCCGCACGGCGTTGCGGTCAGCATTGAAAAAATGCGTGAACGTGAGGACTCCGACATCATGGATATCGAGGCGGTTATTTATTGCGAAAAGGACAGCCATAAGGGAATAATAATCGGCAAGAACGGAGCAATGCTCAAGCGCATTTCCACAAGAGCGAGAGAGGACATGGAAAAGTTTTTCCGGTGTCACATCAACCTGAGATGTTGGGTCAAGGTCAAGGAAGGCTGGCGCAACAGAGAGAGTCTTATTCATAATTTCGGACTTGACGGATAAAAAATGGGCATCAAAATGACGGTGGATTTTTTTACCGCCGTGAAAAATAAATAAACATCTGATCCCTGCAAATAATTTTATTTGGAGGGATTTTATATGAATAACAGCTTTAAGGATCTTGCCGCATGGGATAAATTCGCATCGAGCGGAAAGATTTGCGACTATCTTCAATACAAGCATATTTCAACACAGGAGAACAAGGATGAAGTTTCGGACGGAAGGACTGATAATCAGGGAGCAGCAGACGGGAGAAGATGACCGTCTGGTGACTCTGCTTACCCGTGACCACGGCGTTATCAGAGCCTTTGTAAGAGGAGCCAAGAGGATAAAAAGCAGGTCGCAGAGCGCAACCGGGCTTTTTGCCTACGGAAGCTATTCTATTTACAGGGGCAGGGACGCCTATTCGGTCGATGAGGCTCAGCCAAAGGAGATTTTTTTTGATTTAAGAAACGACATTGAAGCTCTCGCACTGGCGCAGTATTTCTGCGAGCTGGTAGGGGAGCTTGCTCCGGTTGAGGACGACGCCGACGAATTTCTGCGGCTCATCCTCAACGCCCTACATATGCTGATGAACAAAAAAAGACCGCAGGCTCAGCTCAAAGCCGTTGTTGAACTGAGGCTTCTCTGCCTTTCGGGTTTCATGCCCGACCTCGTTGTTTGCGGCGACTGCGGCGAGGAATACGACGGCAGTTTTCTTTTCAGCCCCGTTGAAGGTCTTATCTTCTGCGAAAAATGCAGACACAAGCACTCGGGTGTAATGCTTACGCCGGGAGTACTCCGTGCAATGAGACACATTTGCTACAGCGAGGACGAAAAGCTGTTTTCTTTCACCCTCGGCGAGGATAGCATGAAGATGCTCGGCGAGGTGACGGAAAGATTTCTGCTGACGCAGACATCGAAAAAGTTTAAAACACTGGATTTTTATAAAGCAATGGCAATATCGCAAAATTAAGGTGTTGCCTTAAGAAAGGATGAGCAAAATGAACCGACAGTATCCGGCACTTGAGCTGGATAAGGTGCTTGAGCTACTGGCTCAGCATACCTCATGCGAGGATGCTCGGCTTGCTGCTCTGAACCTTGAACCGCAGACCGACCTTGCGTCGGCGCAGGCACTTATGAATCAGACGAGGGACGCACACATGCTCCTTGCACGCTTCGGCGGTCCTGCATTCGGCGGTCTTATAAATGTTAATAACGCACTTTACCGTGCCGATGCGGGAAGCACGCTCAGTCTCAAGGAGCTTCTCAACGTTGCGTCCGTGCTTCATGTAATAAGAACGATTTCGCAGTGGAGAAGCACCAACGAAGGCGTTGCAACAGTGCTTGACGTGTATTTTAATGCACTCATGCCGAACAGATTCCTTGAGGATTCAATTACGACGGCGATCATATCCGAGGAGGAGATTGCCGACAACGCTTCGCCGACACTTGCCGATATCAGAAGAAAGATTCGCGCGCAGGAATCCAAGGTCAGAGATCAGCTCGGTAAATATACGCACAATTCAAATTTCTCGAAGTATCTTCAGGATAATATCATAACAATGAGAAACGGCCGATACGTTATACCCGTCAGGAACGAGTACAGGGGAGAGGTGCCCGGTCTTGTGCATGACACCTCGTCGAGCGGAGCAACGGTTTTCATTGAGCCGATGCCGATTGTTGAGGCGAATAACCAGATTAAGCTCCTTAAAAATAAGGAGGAGGACGAGATCGACCGTATTCTTGCCGAGCTTTCGGCCAACGTCGGCAACTTTGCGGATTCAATTAAGAATAGCTACGAATGTGCTGTCGAGCTGAACCTTATTTTTGCAAAGGCTCAGCTTGCCTATGCCATGAGAGCAAGCGTTCCTCAGCTCAATAACGAGGGCATAATCGAATTAAGACGTGCAAGACATCCGCTGATTGACAAAAATAAAGTTGTGCCGGTTGATATCAGTCTCGGCACGGACTTTGATACGATAGTAATCACCGGTCCGAACACGGGCGGTAAAACCGTTTCGATAAAGACGATCGGTCTTATGTCGCTGATGGCGATGTGCGGACTCATGCTCCCTGTTGACGACAGAAGCAGAATATCGGTCTTTGACCATGTGCTTGCCGATATCGGCGACGAGCAGAGCATTGAGCAGTCGCTTTCAACGTTCTCGTCGCACATGACTAAGATAGTTAAAATTCTTGAGCTTGCCGATGATAAGAGCCTTGTGCTTATCGACGAGCTCGGAGCGGGCACGGATCCGATTGAGGGTGCGGCGCTTGCTGTTTCGATTCTTGAACAGCTTCGTAAGCAAGGCGCAAAGATTGCGGCGACAACTCACTACGCCGAGCTTAAATCCTATGCCTTGCAGACCTCGGGCGTTATCAACGGAAGCTGTGAATTTGACGTTCAGTCACTCAAGCCTACCTACAGGCTTCTTATCGGTATTCCAGGCAGGTCAAATGCTTTTGCAATTTCAAAAAGGCTCGGGATAAGTGACGAGATAATCGAGCACGCTCAGGAGCTTGTTTCAAACGAAAATGTTCGCTTTGAGGACGTTGTGGACAGGCTTGAACAGAGCCGTGCAAAGATGGAAAAAGAGCGTGAGGAAGCCGAAAAAATCCGCGAAGAAGCCAACCGTGAGCTGGAAAAGGCTCAGAAGCTGAAGGCGGATATAGAAACGCTCAGGCAAAAGGAGCTTGATGACGCAAAGAGTCGGGCGGTGAGAATAACAGAACAGGCTAAGCGTGAAGCTTATCAACTGCTTAACGATCTTGAGATGCTAAAAAAACAGCAGGCAAAGGAGAAAAACGCCGCCGAGATGGCTCGCCGTGCAAGGGCAGTTATAAAAAAGGATCTCAATGCAATAGACACTGCCTCCGATCCGATAGTTTCTCTCGGCAATGACGAGGACTATATTTTACCCAGACCGCTGAAAATCGGCGATACGGTAATAATTGCTGATATCGGAAATGAAGCGACCGTTGTTACTCTCAAGGATAAAAAAGGACTTGTCACCGTTCAGATGGGAACGATGAAAACAAGAGTCAAGGAAGAAAATCTGCGGCTTATTGAGAAGAAAAAGAGCGCTGAAAAGAAACGTACCGTTGCCACGGGCAGAATGGAAAGCCGCATGAATATGAAGGCTCAGACCAGTGTTGACCTTCGGGGAATGACGGTCGAGGAGGGCATATTGGAGCTTGACCGCTATATTGACCATGCGCTGAGAATGGGAATAAATGAATTCACGGTAATTCACGGCAAGGGCACAGGTGTTCTGCGCTCGGCGGTCAGGGATTATCTGAAAAAATCAAAGTATGTTAAAACTTCACGTCTTGGCACGTTCGGAGAAGGAGAGGACGGAGTAAGCATTGTCACACTCAAATAGCAGAGATAAATTATTCATGGCATTCGCAATGCTTGTTTTCGGCACCTTAGGACCCTTCATAAACAATATAAGCTTTCCGTCATCATTCATTTCCTTTGCGAGGGCGATTATAGGAAGTCTTTTCATCGGAATATTTATGGCTGTCAGCGGTCACGGTTTTGACGGAAAGGCGATAGTGAAAAATTTGAAGCTGTTGATACCGTCGGGAATAGCTATGGCTTTTAACTGGATTTGCCTTTTTGAAGCCTATAGATTTACAGGCGTAACGGTCGCAACGCTGTGCTATTATATGGCGCCTGTAATTGTTGTTGCAGCTTCGCCTTTTATTCTCAAGGAACGACTGACGGCCGTAAAGGGCTTAAGTGTCGCTGTTGCGGTTATCGGAGCGGTGCTCATATCCGGAATTGTTACGGGCGCAACAAAAAGCTTCAAGGGAATTCTTTTCGGGCTTGCCGCCGCTGCTTTATACAGCACGGTTATTGTTATAAATAAATTCGTTCGTGAGCTTTCTCCGGTTGAAACGACTTTCGTTCAGCTTTCGGTCGCCGCAGTCACGATGATTCCGTACGTCCTGCTGACCGAGGATGTGACAGGCTTCAGCTTTGATACGAAGTCGGTTATACTTACCTTGATTATCGGCTTGTTTCACACCGGATTTGCTTATGTGATTTATTTTTCGTCAGTGCAGAAAATCCCTGCACAGACTACCGCTGTTTTCAGCTACATAGACCCGGTAACGGCGATTATCATTTCCGCCGCCTTCCTCGGAGAAAGACTGGATGCCGTTCAGATAGTCGGCACGGTCCTTATCCTTGCCGCAACGCTTTTCAACGAGCTTGCTCCGTTGATAAGGGAGAGGCTAAAGAAGAACGGTTGATAGGATTTAAAACAGCACTTTTCCCACATCGACCCAAGGTGAGAAGAAACCATAATGGCGCCCTTGTAGGAGAGTGTCAGCGTAGCCGACGGAGGGGTTTAATTCAAGTGAAAAGATAAAAGTGAAGAGTGAAATGAAGCGAAGACTTTGCGTCGAAAAGTATTAAATAGAGAAAAATGAGAAAAGGGGAGATATAAATGAACTCATTCAGCATTATCAGAAGCATATTTTTTACTGCTTTTGTTGTCGCAACCATTGCAATTGCAGATCACAGCAAGAAAAGAACACTTTCAATTATATGCTGTATCGCTGTGTTTGCCGGACTGCTTGTTTTTGACCTGAATTATCCTGCCGAAAATTTTTTCTATGGCTTTAAAACAGCCGAGCAAGCTTTTTCATATTCAAAGGACGGGGAAATCAAGCATGTGATAGAGGGCTCGGAGTCGGGAATGGTGACTTATAAGACCAAGGATGCTAACGGAACCTGTATTCTTCCGAAAGATGGAAGCAGGTGGAAGCTTGACTCTTTATTCTATTACAAAGAAGTTTACAAAAAATATTTTTCTTATGAAGATCAGCCTTGCAATATAATGATTTTTCATGCAAAGGGAACTGATGACTTTTATGTGGAAATCTTATGCTTTTATTCAAGCAGGGAAATAACTGTTTCGGACAATAGAGGCTCGGTATTTTTGCGTGAAGAAAACAGTTCTCCGCTTTCGACTGCGATGTTTTATTCCTATGTGAACAGTGTTGACAATACATATAAAATATATATAAACGATTGTACTGTTCAGGTTACTTTGGGTGACAAGGATATAAAAACCGTTACACCGTTAAAGTAAATTATGCGGCGAATTATTATTTTATCACGAAAGGAATGTTCTTTATGAAAGACCTTATAATTATCGGCTCGGGCGGTCTCGGGCGAGAGAGCGTATGGACGGCTGAGAGAATTAACGCCGTCGATCCCGAATGGAATATTCTCGGATTTATTGACGATAATATTCAGGTACAGGGTAAGCTTATCGACGGATACAGGGTCATCGGAACGACTGCCGCGGCGGTTAAATATCCGGATGCGTACTATGTTTGCGCTGTCGGAAGTGCCAAGATAAGAAACAGAATCATAAAAAAAATAAAGAGCATTGCCGATGTGAAGTTTGCAACGCTTATTGACCCTGCCGCCGTGTTCGGCAAGGACAGAGTGCAGATAGGCGAGGGCTGTATTATTTGCGCCAATACTTATATTACGCTTGATATCAAAATCGGCAGTCATGTTTATATCGGCGCAAATTCAACGGTAGGCCATGATTCGAGAATTGACGATTTTGTTACAGTCTATCCCGGAGCAAATGTTTCCGGAAGCACGTATCTCGGTTCCGGGTGTGAAATAGGAACAGGGTCGAAAGTTATTCAAGGTCTTTCGATAGGAATGAACTCCATCATCGGTGCAGGTGCGGTCGTTATAAAGAATATTCCGCAGGATTGTACGGCTGTCGGAGTTCCGGCAAGAATCATAAAGATGAATCGAAATATATAAAAAAGGACGGTATCAAAACTCATCAGTTAAGATACCGTCGTTATTATTTATTGTGAAACTCAGAAGCCGAAAATGTGGCTTATAATGTCGCGAATAATTTTAAGCAGGTTGAGAAGAACGGTCTTGAATCCCGCAAAGAAGGAATTACTGCTTGATCCCTTGTCACAGCTGAATGTCATTTCAACCGTTAATGTACCGTCCTGAATACGAACGCTTGACGGATTTTGACCGTTGACCGTTACCGTGAGAGAATCGTCAAGCTTGTAACCGTCCTTAGGTGCTATTGAGATTTTTGCCGTGTATTCTCTGCCGTCCTCGTAGACATAGTCCGAATCCGCGGCCGAAACAATTCCATTTGTCTTGGTATCATACCATGTGAAAGCCGTTACGGTGACGTTTTCGCTGCTTGCAACGTAGTCTATGCTCGGCTTCTGACCGGCAATCGGAGTGTTGATTATGATGTCAATATTGCCTGCGATAATGTATACGGGTTTGTCGTCAGCCGATACGGCAACGCTCATTATACCGAAAACGGTTATGACGGCAATGAGAATTGCCAAAATCTTTTTTGTTGTTTTCATACTGATTCTCCTTTATTTTTTTGACGGCAAATAAGCCTTGACCGTCTGTAATTGATTTTATTATAACATAAAAAATTTTTTTGTCTATATACAGTATCAAAAAATGTCGATTTTGATTCAGTGCGTCTTGATATAAATGTGTATTTATGATATAATCGAGCGGTAATTTGTAAGAAGGTGAGTAAATGTTAAAGGAAAGAGCATCGGGAGTTTTGATGCATATTTCTTCTCTTCCGTCACGGTACGGAATAGGCGTTTTTGATGATAATTGCAGGCATTTTGCCGACAGGCTCAGTCAGATGAAATTCGGCTATTGGCAGGTGTTGCCGTTCAATCCCGTTGACGGGTCGAATTCGCCGTATTGTTCTTCATCCGCTTTCGCAGGCAATTTTATGTTTATTGACCCTGAAAAGCTTTATTCCGACGGACTTTGTACAAAAGAGGAGTTTGAAAGTAATATTTACGGCGGAAGTCCGTATACGGCGGACTATGAATTTGCCGCAGAGAAAAGACTCGCCCTTTTAAAAGAGGCTTTTCTGCGTATCACTCCCGAGACGGCGCAGAATATCAAGTCTTTCGAAAAGGAAAATCAGTGGCTTACGGATTTTTCACTTTATATGGCGCTCAAAGAAGCAAACGGCATGAAACCGTGGTGGCAATGGGAGCCTGAGCAGGCGAGATATGAGATTTTCATGCAGAAGCACAGGTACGATTTTGAGGAGCGTTCGGCATTCTGGCGCTTTGTTCAGTATATTTTCTATTCACAGTGGTACGACGTGAAGAAATATATCAACTCAAAAGGAATTGCCGTAATCGGAGATATGCCTATTTATGTTTCATTGGACAGCGCCGACGTGTGGGCAAACCGCGGAATGTTCCTTATTGACGATAAAACGCTCAAACCGCAGAAAATAGCCGGAGTTCCGCCCGATTATTTTTCAAAGGACGGTCAGCTTTGGGGCAATCCTCTTTACGATTGGAAAGCGATGGAGAAAGACGGCTACTCGTGGTGGCTCGATCGGATAGGATCGGCGATAAGCACTTATGATGTTGTTCGCATTGACCATTTCAGAGCGTTTGCGAGCTTTTGGCAGGTTCCCTCCGAGAGTGAGACGGCAAGAATAGGCGAATGGGCAAAAGGACCCGGAATGAAGCTTTTTGACAAGGTCTTTGAGAAATATCCCGACACGCCGATTATTGCCGAGGATCTCGGAGTTTTCGGTGATGATGTTGTGAAGCTTCTTGAGGATACCGGCTTTCCGGGAATGAAGGTCATTCAGTTCGGTTTTGACGAAAGCTCGGATTCCTCACATCTGCCGCACAATGCGGTCAGAAATTCGGTCAATTACGTCGGTACACATGATAATAATACTCTTTTGGGCTGGCTTTGGGAGGCAAACGAAGCCTCGCGCCGTTTTGCGCTTGACTATTGCGGCTTCAAGGGTGAAAACTGGGGTGAGGGCGGCTACCGTTCGGAAAGCTGCCGTGCAATAATCGAAACGGTGTGGAAATCCGTTTCAAATACAGCAATTATTTCTTTCCAGGATCTTTGCGGCTTCGGAAGCGACGCAAGAATGAATATTCCGGGTGTTGCGGATAAGAACTGGCGCTTCAGAACGACAGCCGAAACTGTTGACGCTGTTGACGCCGCTTATTATAAAAAGATAAATCGCATCTTTAAACGTGATTATAAAGTAATATGAAAATTTAAAAAGCTTCATGTCTCCTCTTGCTTGCTGCAGGGGAGACATGATTTTTTTATCGAAAATCGGGATTTTACGGTGTCGGTTCACATCGCACCCTGCTATTGGCTGAAAAAGTGATATTTCACAGATGTGCGGCAAGAGAACCGTTGAGCATAGACCCTCCTCGGAAAGAGCTAAGATTAAATCATTTAAGCATAGAGGAAAATTCTTAATAAGAACATACAGGTAAATAATTATCTCAATTAGTTACAAAAGGTTACAACATTAACAAAAAAGACATATTTACACAACATTTTCGTGGTATAAGAATAAGTGTTAAAAAATCTGTAAGGAAGGTATTTTATGAAAAAAACCACTTTGATAAAGAGGATTACACTTGTTTTTCTCAGCGTTGTTATGGTTGTATGCTGTATTCCGTTTTCTGCTTCGGCAGCTTCGGCAAACGCAAAAACCATTTACGAATTTTGCATAAAGGAGCTTAAGCTCAATAACGCAGGCGCATGCGGCGTTCTTGCAAATATCGAGGCAGAGTCAAACTTTAACCCGAACCTTTACGGTGACGGCGGTGACAGCTACGGCATATGTCAGTGGAACCTTTCAAGATTTGATAATCTTAAAAGCTTCTGCAACAAGAACGGATACAATTGGAAAACGCTTAACGGCCAGCTTTATTTCCTTAAATATGAGCTCACCTACAATAAGAGCGACACAGGCTATATTCTTGATAAGCTCAAGAACGTTTCAAACACCGCAAGCGGCGCATATACCGCAGGCTATGACTGGTGTTACTATTTCGAGAGACCGGCTAACAAGGCTGCAAAGTCGGAGAGCAGGGGATATAAGGCGCAGAATACCTACTGGCCTGAATTCAAGAATTATAAAATGCCTAATGAAGTAAAACCGACTCCGGCTCCTTCATATAAGCTCGGAGATGTTAATTCCGACGGAAAAGTAAATTCCTCGGATGCACTTGAAATCCTCCGCTATTCGGTAGGCATCGTTAATTTCAATGCCAACCAGTTCAAAGCCGGCGACCTTGACAGAAGCGGCATTGTAAATGCAAACGATGCACGCATCGTCCTTTTGATTGCAACGGGCAGTACAGGTGCCGACTTAAAGTAAAAAATATGGGTCTGTGTTCAATCGCACAGGCCCTCTTTTCAGCTTCACTGTTATATCTGAAAATAATAATTAACTTTTTTGAAAAAGTTGCACCTAAGCTCGGCGATGTAAAAGCTTTGCAGAAAAATCTCATTGAGCTTCTAACACAAAATTCTATAATCTAAATAGAAAAAAACCACACAAAAGTGTGGCTTTTCTTTATTGTTACATTATTATGTATGGTGCCGGTGACCGGGGTCGAACCGGTACGGTATCGCTACCACCGGATTTTGAGTTATTTGCTTCATACGGAATACAAACGAACTCAAACCCCTATGGAGGTCGTCAACGGACACCTAAAAGCCCGCAATTACTAATTATTTTGAAACTGATGTGTTAAAAAGCTCCGTTTCGTCTGCCATTTCCGCATTTCTCAATTTTGACGGGAATTTTGGATTTTGGAGGGACATCGGAGGGATGTAACCCCAAAACGGGGCACAACAGCACACGCAATAGATTTATAAATCGCAAACATATTATAGCGTATTTCTCTGCCATTGACAACATATTTTCAAAAAAAGAGGTATCGCTATGAAATCACGCGCACATTATGAAAAACTGTTTTCTTCTTTTCCCGATGTTGTAACCCTCCCCGAATTTCAATCAATGCTCGGAGGTATCGGTGACAGTACCGCCCGAAAAATAATGAGGGCAAACAAAGTTAAACACTTCTATATAAGAAGTACATACATGATTCCAAAAGCCTGTGTGATCGATTATGTATTGAGCGAGGATTATGCAAAATACAGCAAGACACTCAAAGCAAGGGTCTGAACTGCAAGCCGTTTGAGAAATCAAGCGGCTTTTTCATTTCCGTACATAGCCGTCTGCTTCGCCGCAGGCGGCTAAATCTATGTAAAGGAGGAAACCCCAAAATGGCGAACTGTAAAGTAATAGCGGTGACGAACCAAAAAGGCGGCGTGGGTAAAACCACAACAACCGCAAGTCTCGGTATCGGTCTGGCGCAGGAAAACAAACGGGTACTACTGATCGACGCGGACGCGCAGGCTTCTCTGACGCTCTCCCTCGGTTATGCCAAACCCGACGAGTTGCCCGTTACCCTGACGGACATTATGCAGAGTGTAATCGACGACACGCCGATTCCCGACGGACACGGTATTTTGCACCACGGCGAGGGCGTTGACCTGCTCCCGGCAAACATTACCCTATCGGGTATGGAAATCCGGCTCATAAACGCTATGAACCGTGAACGGGCGCTGCGGACATATCTGGGTGAGGTCAAACCTCACTACGACTATATCCTCATTGACTGTATGCCGTCGCTCGGTATTATGCCGCTGAACTCACTGGCGGCAGCGGACAGCGTTATCATACCGTCGCAGCCGTCGTTTCTCTCGGCAAAGGGTCTGGATTTGCTTATGCACTCCATTTCACAGGTCAAGCGGCAGATCAATCCCAAGCTGAAAATCGACGGGATTCTTTTTACGATGGTAGACAGCCGAACCAACGAGGCAAAGGAAATCATTGCTTCTCTGCGCGCCCACTACGGTGAGAAAATCCGTGTGTTTGGGGCGGAAATACCCTTTTCCGTGAGAGCCGCCGAAACCAGCGGCAGGGGCAAGAGTATCTACGCCCACGACAAAAACGGCAAGGTGGCTGCTGCCTATCACGCGTTGACAAAGGAGGTGTTGGAGATTGAGCGTAAAAACGAGAGATTTAGGAATGACGCCGTTAGATGATTTGTTTTCTACCGACGAAAGCCGAGCCGAATCACAGTTTGAAAAGGTCGTGACGCTGAACCCCGCTGAAATCTCCGACTTTCCGAATCATCCGTTTAAGGTCAAACAGGATGACGCTATGGCTGAAATGGTCGAGAGCGTCCGAAAATACGGTGTGTTAGTTCCGGCTCTTGTCCGACCGAAAGAGAACGGCGGCTATGAAATGGTCGCAGGTCACAGGCGAAAGTTTGCGGCTGCTCTGGCTGAGCTGACGGAGATTCCATGTATCGTCCGCAACCTATCTGACGATGAAGCTACCATTATTATGGTAGACAGTAATCTTCAAAGGGAAACGATCTTACCGTCCGAAAAAGCATTTGCCTATAAAATGAAGCTGGAAGCTATGAAAAGGCAGGGTCAGAGGACGGATTTAACTTCTTCTCCATTGGATAATAAGTTAAGTGGAACAACATCTGCTCAACAGTTAAGTCAGAAAAGTGGAGACAGCCAACCGCAGATTTATCGCTTTATCCGCTTGACCGAACTGATCCCGCCTGTCCTGCAAATGGTGGATGACGGAAAGATTGCTTTCCGTCCTGCCGTGGAGCTGTCCTATCTTTCCAAAGACCAGCAGCAATCTCTGCACGACACAATGGAATGTGAGGACTGCACCCCGTCTTTGGCGCAAGCTATTAAAATGAAAGAGTTCAGCAAGGACGGCAGACTGACCGACGAGGTGATTCTCTCCATCATGCAGGAGGAAAAGCCAAATCAGAAAGAACAATTCAAAATGCCGAAAGAGCGTATCAGCAAATATTTTGCACCGGGGACGCCCGCGCAGAAGATCGAAGATACCATTGTTAAGGCGTTGGAAATGTACCGAAAGCGTGAACGGCAAAGAGATATGGAACGACGATAAAATTTTCCTAACAAGGGGTATCTATACCCTAAAATAAGGCAAGGTGCGGCGGTGTTCGCTTGTTCCCCCTCTCCACACCTCTCCCCCTCAAAAACTACCTGCACTACCCGAAAAAAGAGATGTCTATGGGGCTGTCAATTCACACCTTTGCAGCAGAACGCAAAAATCCGTACAATGAAGCTGCAAAGGAGGTCTTGCGATATGAAAAAAGCAATACAATTCATGCTATTGGCAGCGCTTGTCGTTTCTGTATCGGGATGTGCGAATACAAATCATCCGCAGGCAATACGGGAAAGTTCGGATATAGAGGCATTGAGAAGCGAGATTGACGAAAACGCTGTGCCAAAGGAAACGCTAACCGATTCTTTTTCGGAAAGTAAAACGAGTTCCGACGATAGCGTTATTGATGTTAAGGCGGAAACGGAATCGTCACAGGCAGAAACGCCGCAGCCTACCGCAGAACAAAGCCCTGCGCTGGGGATACAATCGCCGCAGACAGTCGTTTCAAACGATACGCCGAAACCCGAATCGTCGAAAGCCGTTGAGCCTACCACTGAACCAAAGCCAACGCCAACGCAGCAGCCAACACAGCAACAGGCAGAAGAAAAACCAACGCCGGAACCTGCACTGACTGAATCACCGCAGGAAACCGCGCCGCCCGCAGAACCTACCGCACCCGACTTCAATATCGACTATTGGATCGGTTATGCGAGAAGCTATGCGGAAAGCGTGGGACTGCGGCTTGAAAGTACGGCGGTTGACTGCTGGGACAATCCCATCACCGCAGGAGCATACAGCGCTTGCCTTGACCGGGACATTGAAAGCAGGCTGAATCGGTACAGCCGGGACGAGGATATTACCGATGTCTGGATATGGGCGCAGGCTCGCTCCGACGGGAGCTACGATCTGTATATCGGCTACGCCTAAATCCAAATCAAAACCGAATATTTCACTTTGAGCGCACTGTGTAATAACACGGTGCGTTTTTTCATTTCAAGGAGGATTTCACAGAATGAAAACGCAGAAACTTAAAAGAATGATGTCGCTGTTTCTGGCGGCTTTGATTTGCGTTACTACCCTTGTCGGGTTCGGAACGACTGCCTATGCCGCAGAGGAAACCGACGAGGTATGCCTTGTTTCCTTTCCCCGTGACGGGGACGCCAACTACGGCGGCGAATGGGGGCACGGCAGCTTTAATTTTATGAACGGATGGTTCGCACAAACTTCGCGCTATACCACCGTCCGAGCAATGGGTTCGTATGACGGCAATATCTGTTACTGCATTGAACCCGGCGTGCCGCAGGAATCGGGCGACCGCTACACCAAAAAAGGCGAGAACTTTTGGGATAATTACCCCTCGTCCTATAACCACACCATTTCGCCCGATGATATTAAGCTGTTTATCGGCCGTATCTTTCAGTACGGCTATACGGGTACAATTTCGACCTCTTGGCGTTCGCAGAATGAGGGCGGCGACAAGCTGGCTCACGCCGTTGCCACACAGCTTTTAGTTTGGGAAACCATCGTTGGCGAACGCGACGCCGATTTTAACAAGGTAGGCACAGGCGGTAAGGACGCAATCTGCGATCAGGTCAGCACAGGCCACCCGCTGTATAGCCAAATTATGAGCTACTACAATTCCATTGCCGCCAGCGTTCAAACCCATTCCAAAGTGCCGAGCTTCTTTGCAAAATCCACAGGCAAGGCCAAAAACATTGAACTTGAATGGGACGGCGAAAAGTACACCGCCACACTCACCGACACAAACAATGTCCTTTCCAATTACACTTTTTCGGCAAGCGTTTCGGGAATCCGTTTCTCTGTAAATGGAAAAAAGTTGGTAATCACAGCCGATACCGCACCGAGCGATACCGTCAGAATTACAGCCGAAAAGAAAAATTCACAGAGGCGCGGCGTTATCACTTGGACGGACGGCGTTTACGGCCCGAATGGAAAACTGCAAGATATTGTCACCTATGCGCAGTCAGTCAACGATCCCGTGAAAGGCTATTTGAATATTAAGGTCTCTTACGGCTCGGCAAAGATCGTGAAAACCAGCGAGGACGGCAAGGTTGAGGGCATTTCTTTTACCATTACAGGAAACGGCGTGAATAAAACCGTTCAGACAGGCGAAGGCGGTGTTATTCAGATTGATAATCTCACTCCCGGCGTTTACACCGTGATCGAGCAGGCGTATGACAAATACGAGCCGCAGGAGGTTCGCCGCGTTACCGTTGTCAGCGGTCAGGTCGCTACCGTGAATTTCAGCAATGTTCTGAAGCGCGGCGATCTCACCGTCACCAAAACCTCGGAGGACGGACTAAATGAGGGCGTAAAATTTCATTTGTTCGGCACTTCGCTTTCGGGGCTTGCGGTGGACGAATACGCCGTTACCGACAGCACAGGTAAGGCGCATTTCCGTGATGTTCTGATCGGCACAGGCTACACGCTGGAGGAAGTCGAGACCGCCATCCGCTATGTCGTTCCTGAAAATCAGACGGCGGCGATTGAATGGAACAAGGTAACAAGCAAGAGCTTTACAAACATTTTGAAAAAATGGAATGTCACCGTTACCAAGAGCGACAGCGAAACGGGAACGCCGCAGGGCGACGCTTCTCTCGGCGGCGCGGTTTACGGTATCTACAAAGGCGAACAGCTTATCGACCGTTACACCACCGACGCAAACGGGCAATTCACCACAAAATACTATGTCTGCGGCGATGACTGGTCCGTGCGCGAGATCACACCAAGCGAGGGCTATTTGCTGGATGAATCCTCACACCATATCGGCGCGGAGGCCAAAAACTACACCGTGGAATACAATTCCACCGCAAACGATGTGACCGAACAGGTTATTAAGGGCAAAATTGCTTTGATTAAGCATACCGACGACGGCGAAACGCAGCTTGAAACCCCGGAAGTGGGTGCGAAATTTGAGGTATTCTTGAAATCCGCAGGCAGCTATGCCGCTACCAAAGATACCGAGCGCGATATTCTCACCTGCGACGAAAACGGCTTTGCTGAAACAAAAGACCTGCCCTACGGCATTTACACTGTTCATCAGGTCAAAGGCTGGGACGGTCGAGAGCTGCTGCCTGATTTTGATGTGTATATCGCAAAGAATAGGCAAACCTACCGCTACCTTGCTAACAACGCAAACTTTGAATCGTATATCAAGATCGTCAAGGTGGACGCGGAAACAGGTAAAACGATTCCCTATGCAGGCGCAGGCTTTCAGCTTTACCGCCCGGACGGCAGCCTGATTACGCAGTCTTTCACCTATCCGACCCCCGTTACCATCGACACATTCTACACCAACGACGAAGGATATTTGATTACCCCCGAAAAGATTGAGTACGGTTCGGGGTACTCGCTGGTCGAAATATTTGCCCCCTACGGTTACACGCTCAACAGCGATCCCATGTATTTTGATGTTGTGCAGGACGCCTCTACCGACGAGGGCGGCGTTGCCGTGATCGAGGTTGTCAAGCCGAACATGGCGCAGATAGGCGTTATCAGGATCAGCAAATCCGGAGAGGTCTTTTCCTCCGTCATCGAAGCGGACGGACTGTATCAGCCTGTTTTCTCCGTTCGGGGCTTGCCGGGCGCGGTCTATGAAATCACCGCCGCCGAGGACATCATCACGCCGGATGGCACGCTGCGCACTTCTGCCGGAGAAGTGGTTGATACCGTAACGACCGACGAAACAGGGTTTGCCGAGAGTAAGCCGCTGTATCTTGGAAAATATGAGATCAGGGAAATCACAGCACCCTACGGCATGATTCTGAATCCCGAAATCCGCACCGCAGAGCTTGTGTATGCGGGACAGGAAATCGAGATCACCGAAACCTCTGCCGGCTTCTACAACGAGCGACAGAAAGCTGCTGCTTCGCTTGATAAGGTCTTGGAGCAAAACGAAATATTTGAAATCGGCATGAACGGCGAAATGTCCGCCGTGACCTTTGGCCTGTTCGCCGCCGAAGATTTGACCGCAGCGGACGGCTCTGTTATTCCTGCAGACGGATTGCTTGAAATCCTTTCCGTTGACGAAAACGGACACGCCGACTGCAAGACTGATTTGCCGCTTGGCAGCTTCTATCTCAAAGAACTTTCCACCGACGAGCATTATATCCTCTCCGACGAAAAGTACACGATTGTCTTTGAGTACGCCGGACAGGAAACCGCCCTTGTGGAAATCAAGGCAAACGACGGCAAGCCCATCGGCAACGACCTGATTTACGGCGAAATCCACGGACTGAAAAAGAACGAGGACGGAAATGCGCTTGGCGGCGCAGTGATCGGTCTGTTTAAGCCTGATACCGAAGAATTTACAACCGATACCGCTATTCTGACTGCCACCTCCGCAGAGGACGGCAGTTTTTCTTTTGCCAATGTGCCTTATGGGAACTGGATCGTCCGTGAGATCGAAGCGCCGACCGGCTTTGTGCTGTCCGAGGGAGCATTTGCTGTAACCGTCAATGAGGACGGCGCAGTAATAGAGGTTGAGATTAAAAATACGCTAATCCGTGGTACGGTGCAAATCACAAAGGTTGATAAGGATTATCCCGACAACAAGCTGACAGGCGCAGAATTTTTTGTTTACCGTGACAGCAACGGGAACAAGGCGCTTGACGCCGACGATGAATTGCTCGGTACGCTCACCGAAACAAGCGTGGGCGTTTATGAAATGTCCGATCTTGTTTACGGCGGATATTTTGTAAAGGAGCAGAAAGCGCCGGAGGGTTTCTATCTCGACGAAAACGCCTATTATTTTGAAATCACCGAAAACGGCAAGACCGTCACCGTGGAAAACGAGGCGGGCAAAGGCTTTGTCAACACGGCAAAGGTGGGATCGCTCAAAATCATCAAGACATCTTCTGACGGAAAGATTGAGGGCTTTTCGTTCCGTGTGACCGGGCCTAATGGGTATTCCGAAGTCTTTACCACCGACAAAAACGGCGAAATTCTCATTGAAAATCTCCGCATTGGCGACTACACCGTAAGCGAGGTATCGGACGGCGCTTCTGTCGCCTATATTCTCCCCGCGGACAAGACGGCGAGCGTGTTTGAGGGCGCTGTTACAAAGGTAGAAATGCACAACGAGCTGCGCGATACCCCGAAAACAGGCGACGACAGCAATCCCGCACTCTGGAAGTGGCTGACCGCTATCGGCATGCTAGGCTTTGCCGCCTGCGGCGGTGGGTATATCGCTTATGCTATGAAGAAGAAAAAGGAGGACGCTGAATAATGGAACTGAAAACAATCGTTGCAATCGGACTGGTCGTGTTCATCGTGGGTGCTTTGATTTTCCTGAAAATCAGAGGCAAGAAGAAATAACGACCGGGGCGGCTGAAATAGGCCGTCCCTTTTACATATCCAAAACAAAAGGAGGTTCTTATTTTATGGTACACTTTTTCGATTCACACATAGCGCAGAAATATGGGGTCAATGCGGCGGTACTGGCGGGTTTCCTTTGGGACTGTGCAGAAGAAAAAAGCACGCAGTCCCCGCAGCTTCACGAGGGCAGGGTTTGGGTTCGCTGCTCGGTGCAGATGATGACGGGGTTCTTTCCGTTCCTCTCCTACGACAAAATCCGCTATGCCTTGAAACGGCTGATAAGGGCGCGTGTTCTCACAAAGGGGCGTTTCAACGAAAGCTGCTTTGACCGCACGAACTGGTACGCCTTTACCGAGTTCGGACAATTTCTTATGACAGAAAGCGAGGGACAGACAAAATGAATCTGAATATCCGTGAAATGCTCCCGAAAGAACGGGACTACGCTTATACGCAGAGCTATCAGCTTATGTCGCAAAGCGGCTGCATTGCCCTTATGCGCGGCGATTTCGGAAACGGCGGCAGAACCTTTTATCCCGACTATGAGGATCAGATCAAGCAATACCGAACCGATGAATTTGCCGCCGAGTTTGATTCCGTCATCAAGGAATTTTACAAGGTGGGTATCTTGGCTGACCGTGATTCTATGCTCGAATACTGCTGCGCCCGTCCCGACGGGCGGTTTATGGGAAATTTCAGCCGCGAATACGGGTATCGGGTTGATACTGACAAATACACCTATCTTCTGCGTTGTATTCCCGCGCCCGGCGACAACAATTTCTATTGCTATGCCTATGTTTTCGACCTGCTGAACAGTCACATGGAAAAAGCAGCGCAAGGGATTCGCTTTATCGACAGCCGCTATAAAGAGCTTTTCCGTCTGCCTGACGGCGGGAATATTATCATTACCCATACGGACGGTGAGAAAATCAAAGCCTACTGCCGCTATATAGACGAAACCCACGCAGAGATCGGAAAGAACACCTATCACATCTGCGAATTTGCCCAGCATATGGAGGATTGTGGGGCAACCTATGCCCCTGCCGAACCGCTTATCCCGGAAATGTGCTATTCCACTTTACCGTCAAGCGGTGAGGTTATCAAGGTGTTTCGCGGAGATCGCAGCTATATCCCACTGAAAATGCCGATAGATTCTGCCACCGCGCGAAAGTATGCGGACGATATGAACCGCAGGCTCGGCGTTTCCAAAGCGCAGGAGGCGGCTATGCTTGCCGGTTCCATGTTCGGTTGGAGCGTACCCGCCGCAGACGCAAAGAATTATGACGAAAACGGCAATCCACGCCGACCGAAATCAAAGGATCGAGGTGACGCAAGATGAAAGACAGCAGGCACATTATTTGGACGGATTATCTTGACTACGACGACTGGAAAGAGGATTTAGAGGCGCAGTACCCCGAACTTTCCGCAAACGAGCGTATGAATTTGATGTATGAAATCAACGGCACTTATTTTCAGGACGAGAAAACGAATCTGGATATTCAGCTTTCCCGTCCGATTCTCGTTGTCGGGGACTTGGGACTTTGGCACGGCCGCCGTATGGGGTACAAAGAAATTGAAAGCGGCAATATCAGCGATTGCCTTTATACGGAACGGGACATTGACAACGCCACTTGGTTTGTGGATAAAAACGGCGATTTCCGCTGCGAGGCGATTCATCACGACGGCACAAACCACTACCTCTACCGCGCCTACAAGGACGGCGTTTCCGAAACGCAAATCGACAATCTGAAAGAAAAGATATACCGCGGTACGGCGACCCGTGCGGACATTACAAGAATAACCCGCAGGCTCGGCGACGAGATTGCCAAAGTACACGGGTTTCCGATCCCCCGTCAAAGGCGTGCCGCTGAACAGGAACGGTAAGGAGGCAAAGCTATGCAGGATTTATCCGCTTCAAGGGACTGCGCTTTTTCAGCCTTTATAACCAATCTCGGCAAATACAACGAGGGATATTTGATAGGCGAATGGGTGAAATTTCCCGTTACCAACGAAGAATTGCAGGCGGTGTTTCAGCGGATCGGCATTAACCGTCGCTATGAAGAATGGTTTATCACCGATTACGAGTGTCCCGATTCCTCTATCTATGACCTACTCGGCGAGTATGAAAGTTTAAGCGAGCTCAATTACCTTGCGGGGCAGATCATGGAGCTTGATGAAAGTGAAGAATTTTGGCAGGCTGTTTTAGATTTGGGCGAGAATACGGGCAGCATAAAAGAGCTAATCAATCTCACCGAAAACATGGATTGCTTTGATTATCTGTCGGGTGTGGAAAGCGATTACGACCTCGGCTATTACTGGATTGAACAAAGCGGCTGCTATGATACGAGCAGGCTGGGCGTACTCTCAAACTATATCGACTATGAGAGTTTCGGCAGGGATATTCGCTTTGATGAAAGCGGCGTATTTGCCGATCACGGCTATGTGCGTTCAAATGGTGGTCGATTTGTTGACATCTACGACGGCAAGGTTGAGAATATCCCCGAAGAATACCGTATCAAAAGTCCAAAGCTATATGAACGCGCCGTTGTCGGGAGAACGGAAAAAGATATGGAGCGATAATTTGCACATTTGATATTGTTTCGGCTGTTGGGTATAGTATAATATATCATGGGAAAAGGAAGTGATTACAAGTGAGCGACAACAGCTCTTATACTGATTTGGCGCAGCGGATCGAAGAATCCTTTGCCGAGATTGAGGACGAGGCGATTTCCGATTTCAGAGAAACGGACGAAGAATACAATGCACTGTATCAGCAAATTTTGAGGCTGAAAGAAAATAATCCGTTTATCCGAAAGGTGATAGACGGCAACGGCGAAATTTCTTTGAGCGCCGAGGAACACGGAGTTTTGACCGAGTATTTTCGTTTGCGGTTCAGGCTCGACGACATGGAGCGCCAACGGCTCTATTTCAGAGGACATACCGACTGCATTTCCTATCTGAAAAAGGTCGGCGCACTGTAAAATGAATATCCGATGAAAGCGGTACAGAGATAACCTGTGCCGTTTTTTACATAGCCGAGAGGTTTTCACTTAGAAAGCCCCTCGGCTATTTCTATTTAGAACGGAGGTGAAAAAGTATGCCATATATCCCGCCGGAGGTGGTGGAGAAAGCCCGTGAAATGGACTTGCTGACCTATCTTAAAAATTATGAGCCGCAGGAGCTTGTTCATTTCGGCGGTAACACCTACTGCACCCGAGAGCATGACAGCTTGAAGATTTCCAACGGAAAATGGTGCTGGTTTTCCCGTGGGATCGGCGGTTATTCGGCGCTGGACTATCTCATCAAGGTCAAAGAAATGCCCTTTACGCAGGCGGTGGAAACGATTATGGGAAATGTCGCGGTGTTGCCGCCGACCTATTCCCCCGCGCCGAGCAAGCCGAAAGAAAAAGTTTTGCTTTTGCCAAAAGCGAACCGCTGCGCCGCCCACGCCGTGGAATATCTGCATGGGCGGGGAATCGACTATGAGTTGATCGACTTCTGTATCAGCACAGGACGGTTGTATGAAAGCTATCCCCATTACAACGCTGTGTTCGTCGGGCAGGATCTGGACGGCAAGCCCCGCTATGCCAATCTGCGCGGTATCGGTACAGACTTTATCGGAGACGCAAACGGCAGCGACAAGCGGTATTCCTTTGGGATTTCCGCAGAAGCACAGAGCGACACGCTGAATCTGTTTGAATCGGCGGTAGATTTGCTGTCCTACGGGACAATGCAAAAGCTGGACGGCAAGGACTGGCGGCGAGAAAACCTGCTCTCCCTTGCAGGCGTGTATAAGCCGAAAGCAAAGATTGAGGAAAGCAGCCTGCCCGCCGCCCTTGTTCAGTATCTTGCGGACTATCCCCATATCCGAAAAGCGGTCTTGCGGCTGGATAACGACTATACGGGACGGATCGCCGCAGACACGATTAAAACGCTGCTGTCCCAAAGATACGCGGTTAAGGTGGCAATTCAACCGCCCCCGCAGGGCAAGGATTACAACGATTGTTTATGTATGCGGCTCGGACTTCCCGTTACCAAGCGAAAAGAAAGGAGCAAAGAACGATGAAATGGGCGATTTAATGAATACGGGCATGAGAATACGGCGTTTCCGTATTTCGTGCGGGTTGACGCAAAAGGCGTTAGGCGTGGCGGTTGGTTTCCCGCAGGAGAACGCCGACATACGAATTGCGCAGTACGAATCCGGCACGAGAACGCCGAAACACGAATTGCTGTGCCGTATGGCGCAGGCGCTTGATATTACTCCCTCGGCGCTTGCCGTCCCTCGTATTAGAAATGCCGAAGAATTGAGCAGCCTGTTATCAGCGCTGGAAGATGAATACGGAACAACATTTTTAAATGAAGAAAGGAAACAAACGATGAAAACCTATGCAGTAACAATTACCGAAACATTGCAAAAGACGGTAGAGATTGAGGCAAATTCCAAAGCGGAAGCCGAAGCAATGGTCGAAGCCCGCTGGAATGACAGCGAATATATCCTCGACGCGGATTCCTTTGTCGGCGTAGATTTCTCCGCAAGGTCAAATGAGCGAAGCCGTGATTATGAACGCTGAAAGGAGATTTCCGCTATGAGTGAGGAAAAGAAAATCAAGGTTGTACTGCTGGAACCGGGTAAACTTGCCCGCACCGCTGAAATCGGCACTTCTATTGAAGATTTGCAAAATGCCGTTGACGGACTGATTGAACCCTTTTACCCCTTTGAGGAACAGGTGTGTATTGTCTGCAACGACGAGGGAAAGATCAACGGTATGCTGCCAAACCGAAGCGTAAAAAACAAGGACGGCGTTATGGTCGATTTCATTTTCGGCCCCGCTTTTATATGTGACTGCCGGGGCGAGAGCTTTGACAGTCTTTCCGATGAACAGATTGCCCGCTATACTAAAATGTTCCGCTATCCCGAACACTTGGCAAGGCTGAACGGAAAGCTCATCGGAATCCCGTTCAATCCGCAGCGTGAGCATGAACGCTGAATTTTTTCAGTCGGTGGCAAAATGTTCGGCCGATGGGACGAACGCCATGCGATGTACCAGCAAGCATCGCCTTTGTGATACCACAAAGGCAAAACCTTGTCAGGGGTAGCCCCTGAAACCCTTAATTTTGCTCGTCCCCGTTACAAACGGAGGGCGATATTTTTATGCGCTGAAAGGAGGCGTATGGTATGAGCGAACTGCTCTTTTTTATCATCGGAACTATGCTCGGCGGCTGTATCGGTATTGTGATTATGTGCCTGTTGCAGATCAACCGCCTGCAAGGAAAGGACGACTACAAATGAATGAACCGATGACATTTCTGGATTTTTTCAGCGGCGTGGGCGGTTTCCGCAAGGGCTTTGAGCTTTGCGGAATGGTTTGTAAAGGCCACTGCGAAATAGATAAATTCGCAGACCGCAGCTACCGCGCCATACACGATATACAGGAGGACGAATGGTATGGAGAAGATATTACCAAAATCGACCCCGCCGATCTGCCGAGGGTCAACCTCTGGGCGGGCGGATTCCCGTGTCAGGACATTTCTGTATCTGGCCGGCAAAGAGGGCTTGCCGGAGAACGAAGCTCTCTCTTTTTTGAAATCATTAGACTGCTCAAAGGCACAAAAACCGAAGATAGACCCGAATGGCTTGTCCTTGAAAATGTTAAAAATCTGCTCTCCGTTAATCGGGGATGGGACTTTGCGGCCGTTCTCAATTCGTTGGCCGAAATCGGCTATCATATCGAGTACGGACTGCTTAATTCACGCTTCCACGGCGTTCCGCAAAACAGGGAACGAATCTACCTTGTCGCTTATCGACATTTTAGAGCCGGAGGTGGACGAAAAATATTTCCTGTCACCGCAGGCGACGGCAAGGCTCTTATACAGTTAATCGGTGGCACACAGGGTAAGCGCGTTTACGACCCTGCAGGAGTAAGCTGCACGCTGATGAGCGAAGGAGGCGGTTTTGCAGGCAGGACGGGAATGTATTTCATCGATCTGTGCAAAGGCAATCCCAAGCTGACGGAACACGCCCGCTGTATCAAAGCAAGGTATGACAGCGGGATCGGCAACCGCAGCGCTGATAATTCGGGCGTGCTTTGTATGAGCGCCGATTGTCCTGACCGCACCGAGAAAACAGCTTTGATTCAGCTAAAACGAGGCGAGGCGAAAATACGGGAACAGGATTACACCAAATGCCTGATCGCAGGCTACAACAAAATTGGGGTAAGCAACCGTGGCGAAAGCTCCGGCGTTTTTTACGGCTGCCGCGCTGTACTCACCCCCGACCGTGAGAATAAGAGACAGAACGGCCGCCGTTTCAAGGAGTGCGGCGAACCCGCCTTTTGCCTGAACACGCAGGACAAACACGGCGTTTACCTCTGCGCCTGCGATTCCTGCGAACACGCTTTACCCGTAAAGCAAGCGGCAAACGCGGATAAAAGCAAATCCGAAAATAAACCGAAAATACCGCTTGGCTGCGGACGAATCCGCAAGCTGACGCCCCGTGAGTGCTGGCGGCTGCAAGGCTTTTCCGATGAAATGTTTGATAAGGCGGCCGCCGTCAATTCCGACGCCCAGCTTTACAAGCAGGCAGGCAACGGCGTGACAATCCCCGTTGTGTACGCTGTCGGCAAACGGATCGTCGAAATTCAAAATGAACTGAACAAGGAGGGCATATGAGAAAACGCAATGTTCACATTCAATTCTGGCTGGATAAAAAGGAAGCCGAGGCGTTTCAAAAAAAAGTCAAACGCAGCGGTCTTTCCCGTGAGGCGTATTTGCGGCACTTGGTAAACGGTCTTGAACCGCAGGACGCTCCGCCGCCCGATTACTACGCTATGATGAGGGAGCTCCACGGGATCGGTAACAATCTCAATCAGATTGCGGTTAAGGCGCACACTCTGAATGTGCTGGATGTGCAGAGGTATGACGAGGCCTGCCGCAAGATCGATACGGCTATTAAGAAAATCACCGAGGCGGTTATCCTGCCCCGCCCGATGAAGTAACACGATGGCTACAACATCTATCTGGCGTGTAAAGGGCTGGCTTGGAAAAGTCGTTATCTATGTGGAGAATCCCGACAAAACGACCAATCCCAAATTTTACACGGAGGAAGATATGACCGAGCGAGACGGACGGGAGCTTTCCGATGTTATCCGATATGCCGTCAATTCAGAAAAAACACAGCAGGCCGAAAACGAGGATTGTACCGTCGTTCACCGCTTTGTATCGGGGATCAACTGCTCTCCCGCTACCGCCCGCGACGAAATGCTTGCGGTAAAAAAGCGGTTCGGCAAGGAGAACGGGACGGTGGCCTACCACGGGTATCAATCCTTTGCTCCCGGCGAGGTCACGCCCGAAACGGCGCACGAGATTGGAATGAAGCTCGCCGCCCGTTTGTGGGGCGACCGTTATCAGGTGATTGTGGCGACCCACCTTGACAAAGAAAATCACCTGCACAATCATTTTGTGCTGAATACGGTGTCCTTTGTAGACGGGATCAAGTATCACCGCACTAAAAAGGATTATCACGATATGCAGACCGTTTCCGACGAGCTTTGCCGTGAGTACCGTCTATCGGTGATTGAAAATCCGCAGTACGGGAAATCCAAGCAGTACGGCGAATGGCGCGCCGAGCAGGAACAGCGCCCCACTTGGCGGGGGCTGATACGCGCCGACATCGACGAAGCAATCCGTCAGTCAATGACCGAACGGCAGTTTTTCGATACACTCCGAAAGAAAGGCTATGAGGTAAAAATCGGCAAGGATATTTCGGTCAGACCGCCGGGCAAAGAGCGTTTTGTAAGACTGATACGGAATTTCGGCGAGGACTATTCGATTGAAAATATCCGCAGACGGATTTTATCGCAGACAAAAGCTGAAAGGAAACCGTCCGCACCGTCCCGAACGGTTTTGCGGGTACGGCTGATCGGCAGCTTTTATAAAACCCGCAAGATTACAGGGTTTCGGGCGCTGTATTTCCACTACTGCTATCTGCTGGGGATCTTCCCGGAAAACAAACCGAAACAAAACAGGCGGCTTCATTTCCTCTTGCGTGAGGACTTGCGAAAGCTGGACACCATCACCGCCGAAACAAGGTTGCTTGTAAAGTATCGCATTGATACCTCCGAGCAGCTTTTTTCATACCGTGACGGTGTGAAAGACAAAATTTCTGCCCTGACCGACGAGCGAAAACAGCTTTACAAATTACAGCGGACGGCGGCGGTCAAAGCAGACCCCGAAAAGGCGGCGGAGATAAAAGAACAAATATCCGCATTGTCAAAGGAACTGGCCGCACTTAGACGGGAGGCGGTTTTATGTGACGGTATAGCCGAACGCTCCGGCGTTATCAAGGAAAAAATCAAAGCTGTCCGCAAGGACAATCAACCTGAAAGAAAGGAGAAAACCGACCATGTACAATTCCGGTGACGCAGCGGAACAGATCGTAAGGATCAGCTTGGAGGGTACGGAAGTCGCCTTAAAGCTGACCGGCTCGGCGGCAAAGAATATCGCCGCCATGATTTACGCTGTGCTGAAAAACAGGGACAAAAACAAGACCAAAGGTCGCCAGCGTTTAACCGCCATGCTCAAAAGTGGAAAGGAACTGAAAGTTTTTACCGTCGGAGAGGAACATTTGAAACAGTTTGCTACCGAGGCGAAACGCTACGGCGTAGTTTACTGCGCTCTGCGGGGCAAAGAAAAATCCGCAGACGGCATGGTGGATATTATGGTGCGTGCCGAGGACGCTTCTAAGATCAACCGCATTGTAGAACGCTTCAAGCTGGCTGCGGTCGATACCGTTTCTATCAAACGGGATATTGAAAAATCCAAAACCGAAAAATCTGCTGCCCCCTCTGTACCCGAACAGGAGAAACCCGACAAAGAAGCGGACGACAGACTGCTTGACGATCTGATGGGTGCGCCCGTGAAAAAGGGCGAGCGCACAGCGGCAAATCCCGAAGCGGAAAAAACCGCGTCTTTTGGGACAGCGGCGGAGAAATCCCATCCGTCCGCGCCTACCTCAAAGAAGCAAAGCAGAACCGCCGAGGGTACTGTTAAACCGCCCGAAGAACGCCCCTCTGTCCGTGAAGAACTGCGGGAAATCAAGGCGAAACAGCAAGAGGCGGCGACCAAAAACGAAGAACCCACCGTTTCCCAAAAGCCAGCAAAGCAGCAGACGACTGCCCACAAGCAGCCGTCCCGAAAAAAGAGCAAAAAAGTAAAGGAGCGATGATTTATGAGCAACAATTTTGACGATATTTTTGAACCCGCCCCGCAAGCCGAGGATTTTGACAAAGAGGCTTGGGCGGCAAAGAAAAAGGCGGAGCGTGACGAGGTGTACGCCCTTGCCGACGCCACCGCCGAGGAAGTCTGCGCAGATGGCGGCAAGTTCCGTGAATATCTGGATGTGCAGGCGAATTTTCGTCACTATTCCGCTACCAACGCCTTGTTGATTCTGGCGGCGAAGCCGGACGCCCGCAGGCTGGGCGACAAGGATTTTTGGCGCGATCAGGGCGTGTATATCAAAAGACAGGAATTTGGCCATCCTATCAAGATCGTAGAATCAAACGGCGAATACACCCGCGACGACGGCAGTATCGGCGTGTCGTATAACATCAAGCATGTGTATGACATTTCACAGACCACCTCCCGCATGAGAGCACAGCCGCCCGTTTCCCACGACGCAAGGGCTTTGCTCGGCGCGCTCATTTACAAAAAGCCCGTGCCGATTCAGTCTGTCGATGAATTGCCTGACGGTTTGGGCGCACTGTACGACCATGAACAGGAGGCAATTTTTGTCTGCCGCGGAATGGAGGCAAACGATCTGTTCTGCGAGGTATCAAAGGCATTGGCACAAGCAGAGCTTGCTCAAACCGGCGAAGAATACGACCCGCAAACTGCGAGCTTTAAGGCGCATTGCGTTTCGTATATTCTCGGCAAAGAGTTCGGCGTTGATGTGAGCGATTACAGTTTTGAGAATCCCGCTGATTTTCTCCGCACCGACGATCCGCAGGAAATCCGCACCGAGCTTTCCGAAATCCGAGATACCGCCTACGACATTTCCGCACGAATGGCAAGAGCGCTGGAAAAAGAAAAATCGCCCCGCCATACGGAACAGGAGCGCTGAATATGGAAAGAACAGAAAAACGAGTGCTGACCCTCGACCGCTACGAACATGGCGTTGTTATCAATGCCCTTAACGAAATGCGAAACGATCTGCTGGAAGAAGAACGCCCCACCGATATTCTTGACGAGGTTCTTTTGAAAGTAATCGACGCGCCTACAAAAAAGGAGAAACGACGCGATGAAGCGCGGGAATAATCCTCTTGTGCTTTGCCTGTTCGGGATTCTCCCCGTGGTGTGGCTGGGACTTTTGATTGCCCCGGCCGCAGGCGGGGGACTGCCCGAAATCCTTGCCCGGTTTCCTGCGGCAATGAACGACCCCTTCAAAATAGAGCTTTGCGGGGACAGTCTGAAAACTGTCCTCGTTTTGCTTTGCGTGTACGGGCTTGCTATCGGCGTATATCTTTCCTCCCGCCGCAACTACCGCAGGGGTGAGGAACACGGCTCGGCAAAATGGGGCAATGCAAGAGCCGTGAACAAAAAATATCAGGCGGCAAACCCGGAGGAAAATAAGATTCTCACACAAAATGTCCGTATGGGATTTGACGGCAAAAAGCACCGCCGTTCTCTGAATACCGTAGTTGTGGGAGGAAGCGGCGCAGGAAAAACAAGGTTCTATGCAAAACCGAACCTATGCCAAGCCGCCAATGCCGCAAGCCACGGAACAAGTTATGTGGTGCTTGATCCGAAAGGCGAAATGCTGCGAGATACGGGCTATCTGCTTGCTCAAAGGGGCTATGATGTGCGGGTGCTGGATTTGCTCAATATGGAGAAAAGCCATTGCTACAATCCGTTTGTCTATTTGCGGGACGACAACGATGTGCAGCGCTTGGTTACAAATCTGTTCAAGAGTACCACGCCGAAAGGCAGTCAATCCAACGATCCCTTTTGGGACACAGCGGCGAGTATGCTTCTGTTGGCGCTTGTGTTCTATCTCAAATATGAGGCGCCGCCCGATGAACAGAATTTTTCAATGGTTATGGAAATGCTGCGCGCCGCAGATGTCAGAGAGGACATAGACGAATACGCTTCACCGCTGGACGAGCTCTTTGAACGGCTGGAAATGCGCGACCCGGAGCATATCGCCGTGAAGTATTACAAGGACTATCATTCCGGTTCGGCAAAGACCTTGAAAAGTATTCAGATCACTTTGGCGGCTCGCTTAGAGAAATTCAATCTGTCCTCTCTTGCGGCGCTGACCGCTGCGGACGAGTTGGATTTGCCCAGCTTAGGCGAAAAGAAAGTGGCGTTGTTCGCGCTGATACCCGATAACGATACCTCGTTCAACTTTCTTGTATCAATCCTATACACGCAGCTATTCCAACAGCTCTTTTACCTTGCCGACCACAAGCACGGCGGCAGTCTGCCCGTTCCCGTCCATTTTCTGATGGACGAGTTCGCCAATGTGAGCTTGCCGGATGATTTCGACAAGATACTGTCCGTTATGCGTTCAAGGCAGGTATTTGTTTCGATTATCCTGCAAAATTTGGCGCAGTTAAAGGCCTTGTTTGAAAAGCAATGGGAATCCATTTTAGGTAATTGCGACGAGTTTCTTTACTTGGGCGGCAACGAACAATCTACGCACAAATATGTATCGGAGCTTCTCGGCAAGGCGACCATCGACACAAACACCTACGGCAGATCGTCGGGGCGTAACGGCAATTACAGTACGAACTATCAGATTTCCGGGCGCGAACTGATGACGCCCGACGAGGTGCGTATGCTGGATAACCGTTACGCTCTTTTATTTATCCGCGGAGAGCCGCCGATTATGGATGAGAAATACAACATCTTAAAACATCCGAATGTATCACTTACCACAGACGGCGGCGCAGCGCCTTATGAACACGGCGGGACGGAACACGCCGTCGCCACACTTTCCCTTGCGGGAATCCCCGCAGAGGACATTCCCGATATGGAAGATACAGAACCCGATTACGAGCTTCTTTCCGATGAGGAAATCGAAGCTCTGTTTTCAATTTAAGGAGGTATTGCAAAAATGAAAAACACCAACAAAAATAAGACCACGAAAAAGCTACCTGTCCCCGGCAAGGTCAAAAAGGGATTCCGCTTGTACTGCGCCGCAGTTTTGGCTCTCGCCTTTACTCTCTGCTGCTCGGTAACGGCCTTTGCCGCAGGCGACCCGATTACCGTTGTAAACAATTTGAGTGATTTTATCTTTGGATTGATACGCGCGGTCGGCCTGATCCTGCTCGGCTGGGGTATCGTGCAGGTGGGGCTGTCTTTTCAGTCCCACGACCCCAGCCAGCGTTCCAACGGATTCCTCACCATTGCGGGCGGCATTATCATTACCTTTGCCAAAGAGATTTTGACGCTGATTACAGGCTGACAGAAAGGAAAACGATATGGAAAAATGCGAGTGCTATATCCACTCTCTGAAACAGGGAGAAACCCATGTTCTCGGTG
>ERZ834769.275-NODE-275-length-56040-cov-4.499205_pt1 | contig 56040 bp, 35 predicted proteins | sample MGYA00519690_ERZ834769 | MGnify/ENA primary metagenome ERZ834769 (study PRJEB31850, sample SAMEA3708760) | human gut metagenome | biome: human gut; feature: human-associated habitat; material: faeces | place: China | collected 2014 ... | reverse complement strand
GTGTTGCACTTTTTGTGCTTTAATACTATAACACAAATAAAATCGAAATGCAACACTTTTTTTATTTTTTGTAAGGATTATTTGAAATATATTTTTCGAGTATATCACCGGCGAGTTCTACAAGTTCAGGGCAAGGGCGCTTTTTGTAATACTCTTTTGTGCGTTTTTCGGCAATCGGTGAATCCGGCCCCGGCTTTGAAATGCCAAGAAGTTCACGGCATATAATTGAACCGTTTTCTTCCTTATATTCATTTGCTACTGCCTGAACTCTCTTGTAAATATCGGATTTTTCGTCATCATAAAGCGCTGAAATCACGAAAGTCATTCCCGAAACAGCACCGCATACTTCTCTCATTCTGCCAATTCCGCCGCCAAAGCCGATTGTAAGCTTTGCCACAAGTTCTTTTGGCATATTCATTTCATCTGCAAATGCCACAGCAACTGCTTGCGAACAGTTAAGTCCGTTCATAAAATTTTCTCTGGCAATTTTTCCTTTTGTCACGGTAAACACTTCCTTAATATTATTCGCCGAAAACGATGTCACTGCTTGTACTTTCGGTTGTGGTAGTATCAGGAGCTTGGGTTTCAACAGGGGTAAATACCGCCGAAAAGCTTGCGTTTTGATTTGCGGTGAATGAATATTTTTCACTGCTGCTTACTTTTATTCCGTTAGAATACCAACCGTCAAATTGATAGCCTTCATCAGCAGTTGCAACAAGAGTTACGGTTTTACCGTTTTCATACTTACCGTCACCCTGAGTTTGGCCACCGCCGCTTGAACTTGTGTTTATTATCCAAAGGGATTTTGTGGTTTCCTTTGTGGTTTTTTCAGTGGTGGATTCGGTGGTTTTTTCAGTAGTTCTTTCTTTTGTGGTGCTGCTTCTTGAAAGCTCGTCCCTCTCGGAAACCTTGGTAAGCGGTGTTGTGGTTGAGGTATCCTTATTTTTATTATGCGCAATTACAGCAATGCTTGAAACGATTGCGATAAGAAGAACAGCAAGTATAGCAATAATTATCAGGCTCTTTTTTTCGGAATTTTTGTTGCTGCCGTTATTGTTTTGCGGTTTGCTGTATTGATTATCATTATAATCATTATAATCATTATTGCTATTGTTTTGTGGTTGATAATTTTCACCGTTTACAGCTTTGAAAGTTTGAGTTTTATCGTTATCATCAATGGCGGCATTGTCAAAATCATCTTCATCATAAAGCGGAGAACCGCATACTTCACATATGTATCTGTTATCATCATTATCTGCACCGCAGTTTTTACATCTCATTTTCGTCACTCCTTAGTTTTAAATACATCTTAATACTCGTTATTTATCGAAAATAGTATATCATAATGTTGTATAAATCTCAATGTAAAAATGAATTTTTTAAAAATTATGACTTATTTTTAAAATTTCTATTGACTTTTTGTGAGATTTAATATAAATTTAGTATGTAGCGTTTTATAAAACGGATTCGTATAATTCTGAAAGGGGACCCCTGAAAATGAACAAATATGTGAAGAAAGGCTTATGCCTTGTGCTTGCTACCGGTTTGATTGCAAGCTCATTTGCGGGATGTGCAAAAGTAAATTATGTAACTAACGGAGCTATTAAAGCTATCCATCAAATTAAAGACGGTAGTTGGCAAAACCAAACAGACGGTGAAGAGGCAGGCTCTTCAGACGACACTTCTGTTCTTGAAAAGTCATTTGAAGCCGGTAAATACGGCGGAGTTGAATTCAAGTCACTTGAAGATGTAGCTAATTACTATAAGGAAGCATATGATTATACCAAGAGCCTTACTGCTGAGTATACTAACAAAGAAGGCAAAACAGAAACATTCTACAAACTTCTCGGTAACGAAGAAATCAATGTTGGTTCTGTAATGATTGACGGTAAGGAAAATGCAGTTATTAACAAGCTTGTTCCTGGTATCGTTGGCGGTTTATTTAAGCCGAATATTTACGGTCTTGTACCTTGTAACAACCGTAACCCTAAGCTTGACAACTCAAATACAGATGAAGCAAATCCTGGCGAAAAGGACTTTAGAAAGTCATATGTAACCAAGGATGATGTTCTTGATGCTAACATCACAGATAACGGTGACGGTACTATCACAATGGTAATTCAGCCTAAGGCTGCAGAAATGAGTATGAGAGGTGAGGACTCACAGGGTAACTTCTTTGAAGTTCTCGGTGATATTTCAGGCACTGTTGCTCAAATTTCTGTAATTTCATTTGCACAGGGTACTGCTGAAGATAACATTAAGGTTACTTATAAGGGCGGTACTGTAACTTGCACAATTGATACAAAGACTAAGGAAATCACCAAGGCTGAGTACAATATGGTTGCAGAAGTAGCTGTTAACCACGCTACTGTTACAGTTATTAAAGATAAGAGTGCATCTCTTTCAATCTCTTATAAAAACACATTCCCTGCTTCTGATAAATATCTTAAGGAAACAAAGGGCGTAGTTAGAAAGTAATAGTTTAACTAATCAAAGAGCTTGGACATTGTTCCAAGCTCTTTTTACATTATGTTAATTGAATAAACTTTAATAATAGTTTATAATATGCATATAATTTTAGAATGGAAGGGGTATCTTATGCGTGAGATTTTAAACATAAATAAAGGCTGGAAATTTTCTAAAGGTGTAAGCAGTGTGCCGAGTGAACTGTCTGATGATTGGCAAGATGTTGATTTGCCTTATACTTGGAACGGTGATGACGGGCAAGACGGCGGAAATGATTATTATCGCGGCAAAGGGTATTTTGCCAAGATTTTAACTAAAGATAAAATGCCGCAGGGTGAAGAAATTTATATTCAGCTTGACGGTGTTAATTCAACAGCCGAAGTATATTTTAACGGTAAAAAACTTTGTGAGCATAACGGCGGATATTCCGCTTTCAGAGTCAAGCTTGATGATATTAAGGATGAAAATTTGCTTGTTGTTACGGCAGATAATTCACCGAATGATTATGTGTATCCGCAAGTTGCCGATTTTACTTTTTACGGTGGCATTTACAGGGAAGTCAAGCTTATAGGTGTTTCAAAAAATCATTTTGACCTTGACTTTTTTGGCTCAACAAGCCTTGCTGTAACCCCTGTCATCAGTGGAAATGATGCAAAAATCACACTTGATGCATATTGCGACGGTGAAGTTGAATTTGAAATTGATGACGGAAACGAAGTTGTTGCAAAAGCAAAGGTGAGCGGCAAAAACCCGAGTGCTGTGCTTGAAATTAAAGATGTTCACCTTTGGGATGGTGTTGATGACCCATTTCTTTACAATGCAAGTGCAAAGCTTATAGTAGACGGGCAGGTTGCAGATGAAGTTAAATCCCGTTTCGGCTGCCGCACATTTGAAATTGACGCACAAAAAGGCTTTATTTTAAACGGAAGGCCATATCCGTTAAGAGGTGTTTCAAGGCATCAGGACAGGCCACATATAGGCAATGCCCTTTTACCTGAACATCATAAGGAAGATATGGATTTAATTTGCGAAATGGGTGCAAATACAATCCGCCTTGCGCATTATCAGCACGCACAGTATTTTTATGATTTGTGTGATGAAAGAGGTATAATCGTATGGGCTGAAATTCCGTATATTTCAAAGCATCTTGAAAAAGGTGTTGAAAATACAATATCACAAATGAAAGAACTTATTTTTCAAAATTACAATCATCCGTCGATTGTGGTTTGGGGACTTTCAAACGAAATATCAATGGGCGGGGCAACACCTGCCATCGTGCAAAATCATAAAATGCTAAACGACCTTGTTCATTCAATTGATAAAACAAGGCCTACCACCGAAGCAGTTCTTACAGCGTGCAATATCAATGAGGAATATGTGCATATTTCCGATGTGCTTTCGTACAACCATTATTTTGGCTGGTACGGCGGTGATGTTTCAATGTATGGCAATTGGTTTGATAATTTCCATAAGAAATATCCTAATAAAGCAATTGGTATGAGTGAATACGGATGCGAGGCTCTTAATTGGCACACAAGCAATCCCGAACAGGGCGATTATACAGAGGAATACCAAGCATATTATCACGAAGAAGTAATTAAGCAAATAGCAAAAAGGCCGTATATGTGGGCGACTCATGTTTGGAATATGTTTGACTTTGCTGCCGATGCCCGCGCAGAAGGCGGCGAAAACGGTATGAACCATAAAGGCCTTGTTACATTTGACAGAAAGTATAAAAAAGACAGTTTTTATGCATATCAGGCTTGGCTTTCAAAAAAGCCTATGCTTCATATTTGCGGTAAAAGATATGTTGACAGGGTTGAGGATGTAACTAAAATCACTGTTTATACAAATCTTGATGAAGTTGAACTTTTCGCAAACGGTGAAAGTGTAGGAAAGCAGAAAAAGGGCGAATTCCCGTTTTTCTACTTTGAAGTTAAAAATGAGGGTGAAACAACACTTGTTGCTAAAGCAGGCGAATTGACCGATGAATCCAAAATCAAAAAAGTTGATAAGTTTAATGAAGATTACAGGCTTAAAGAAGAGGGCGCGGTAATCAATTGGTTTGAAATTGAAACTCCGGCAGGATATTACAGTGTAAACGATACTTTGGGTGATATTCTTTCAACATTCAGAGGTAAGATTTGTGCAGTAAAGCTTCTGATGAAAATGAAAAAGGCACTCACTCCAAAAGCCCCTAAAGAAAAAGGCAAGAAAAAGCAGGGTGCTGAAATTATGGGCTTTAAGCTTAACGACATCAACAAAACTATGATTGATATGTTGAAAGGATTTACCGTAAAAAGAGGACTTATGATGCTTGGCGGTAAGTTTACAAAAGAGCAAATTCTTGAAATAAACGCAATGCTCAATAAGGTTAAGAAAAAATAATATTTTGTAAATAAAGGCAGAAACTATTATCGGTGATAATGTGTTTTATGTTTTTGATGATGAACTTAAGAGTATTGAAATAGAAGAAATAAGCAAAAATATGCTTTGTGCAGGATTTATGACGGTTGGCGAGTTTGAACGGCTCGCCGCCGTTTTTTCTTTGCCTAAAAATATTGTAGAACTTTGCAAAAAAGACAGTGATAAAAATTTTTTAACAAAATTTTTAAATGATGATTTGACTTTTTTGCGCTTAAATATAATGTGTAACAATAATAAAAATAATGAAATAGCACTTATCGTAATGAAAAATATGATTATGGCTGTTGATATTTATGATGAATTTTCGTTTAACCAAAAATGCTTTTTAAACGCACTTTCAAATTGCGCCTGCGAAAGTGTGACAGCAGAAAAATTGATATGCTCGTTTCTTGAAATTATTGCAAAGCAGTGCTCTGCAAATTATAATGAGGAGGAAGATATTTCAGCTCTTGAAAAAGCGGTTATTGATAAAAATGTAAGCGACAATTTCGGCAAATTATTGATTGAAAAAAAGCGGGAGCTTTTAATGCTTCGTGCTTTTTATGAAGAACTTATTGATGTAACCGAGGTTTTTATAGAAAACGAAAATGAAATATTGGAAGAAAAATCATTAAAACTTTTTAAACTTTTTCGCGATAAAGCAGTTAGATATAAAGAAAATACCGATATACAGCGTGACAGCGTAACGCACCTTTGGGATGCTTATCAAACAAGCATTGACCGTGGGCAAAACGAAATAATGAAGCTATTCACCGTTGTTACATCTGTTTTTCTGCCTATGACTGTAATAGTCGGTTGGTACGGAATGAATTTTAAATATATGCCTGAAATATCGTTTCGCTACGGTTATGTTTATGTGATTTTACTCAATATAGCAGTTGTTTTGACTTTGATTTATATTTTTAAAAAGAAAAAATGGATATAAAACGATTTAATTAAACAAAAAGCATCGTATATTTTGATTTATGGTTTTGTTATCGGCATATTCGCCAAAAAATAATTGTTTTCAAAAAAATTTGATGTTTTTTTATCCGCCAAAACGACCTAATCAGGCTGATTTTTTAAAAATTGTAACTCTTGTTTACAAAAGAGTAACAAAAACATCTTGATTTATCTTATAAGTTGATATATTATATAAACAATAAAGTGAAAAAGTGCGTATAAGCACAAATTATATAACAAGGGGAAAAAATCGTGATAGAATTCAGAAATGTATCAAAGGTATACGACAGTAACGGTACTCATGCCCTTTCAAATGTAAATATTAAGATTGAAGATGGAGAATTTGTTTTCGTTGTAGGTTCTTCGGGTGCAGGTAAAAGTACATTCTTAAAACTTATTATGCATGAGGAGAAGCCGACTGAGGGCGAAATAATCTTTAACGATTATTCATCTGCCACTCTTAAGAAAAAGCAAGTTCCTTATTACAGAAGAGAGATGGGAATCGTATTCCAGGATTTCCGCCTTATTCCTAAAATGTCGGTTTACGATAATGTTGCATTTGCAATGCGTGTTATCGGCGCGAAGGAAAAGGAAATCCGTAAAAGGGTTCCTTATATTCTTCAGCTTGTAGGTCTTTCACAAAAGGCGCGTTCAATGCCGAATGAACTTTCAGGCGGTGAGCAGCAGAGGGTTTCGCTTGCAAGGGCGCTCGTTAATAACCCTAAAGTAATTATTGCGGACGAACCTACGGGTAATGTTGACCCTGAAATGAGCCATGAAATCGTAGGCCTTTTAACCAAAATCAATAATGCCGGCACTACCGTTATTATGGTAACGCATGAGCATGATTTGGTTCGCTCTTTCCAAAGGCGAGTTATTGTTATTAAAAACGGTGAGGTTGTATCAGATACTCCTGACCCTACTCACGCTCAATTTACAGGGGAGAACCCTAAGGCAGATACAGATATGTTCTTCTTTGATGAAGATGTTGAAATCGACGATGTAAATGTTTTGCCGAAAGATGACGAAGAAGATGTATTTGACAACCTTGAAAATGTTGTAAGTGAAGAGGAAAATCAGGGAGGTGAGCAGTAATGACAGGCGCAAGCTTAAAATATTTAATTAAAGAAGGCTTTAGAAACACTTGGACAAACAGGATGATGTCTATCGCTTCAATTTGTGTACTTATGAGCTGCCTTGTTCTTATCGGCTCGGCATCTATGATATTCGTTAACATTGATTCACTTCTCGGCAAGATTGAAGAAGAAAATGTTATTATGGTTTATATTTCCGATGATTCAACACAGGATGATATTACAAATATGCAAAATGAAATTAACGCTTGCGGAAATATCAAAAGTGTTGAATTTGTATCAAAGGAATCAGCTTGGCAGGAACAGCTTAACACTATGGAAAAAGCACAGGCAGAGTTCTTTACTCAAATCAGCTCTGATATTCCGCTTCCAAATGCATATAAAGTAACTGTTGAAAACCTTGACCAATTTGATGAAACCGTATCTAAACTTAAGCAGCTTCAGCATGTTGATACAATCAGGGAAAATAAAAATCTCGCTAAAAAGCTTGTAGCATTAAGGCAGGGAATCACAGTTGTTGCAATTGTAATTATTGCAGTCTTGTTCCTTATTTCCGTGTTTATTATTTCAAACACAATCAAGCTTACGGTATACAGCCGCCGATTAGAAATCAGCATTATGAAATCGGTTGGTGCTACAAACTCGTTTGTCCGCCTGCCGTTTGTGGTAGAGGGTATGATTTTGGGCATAACATCGGGTGTTATCAGCTTGGGATTTGTTTGGGGGCTTTATGAACTTGCGGTTAAAGAATTTTCAGATCTTCTTAATTCCTTCAACGGATTAAGCTTCCTCAAATTTGCTGATTATGCCCTTCCGATGCTTGGCATATTTATTGCTATCGGTGTTTTAACAGGTGTTGGCGGTTCGCTCATCACTATGAGAAAATATTTGAATAAGGAAGGCAGTGAAATAAGTGGCATTTAGTATGAAAAGAACACTGTCATTGATTTTAAGCTTTGCATTTTTTGTCGGCACTTTCAGCGGTGTTATTTCGGCTGAAGCCAAATCAACATCACAACTCAGAAGCGAAAAGCAAAAAATTCAACAGCAGATTGACAGCGCTCAAAGCAAACTGAATAAGCTTTCTGCAGAAAAAAAGAAAAATCAGGAATATCTTGAAGCTCTCAGGTCAAAAATAAATTTATTGCAGGACAAGATAGATTCTCTTGAAGAGGATAAATCTGCATTGCAGGCAGAAATTGATGCAATCGGTGTTAAGATTGCAAAGACAGAGCAAAATATTGCAGAAGCTCAGGCGAAGATTGACCAAAAGCAAGCAGAATTTGACCAAACATATCAGATTTATTGCCAAAGACTTCGCGCTATGTATATTTCGGGTTCGGCTTCTACCCTTGAAGTGCTTCTTACCTGTAAGGATGTAAGTTCAATGCTTACCCGTGCGCAAATGGTTAAATCCGTTTCACAGCAGGATAACGCAATTCTTGATGACCTTATGAAGAAAATGGAGGAAATCGAGAAAGAAAAGAAGAAGCTTGAAGAAAAGAGAACAGAATTAACAAATGATAAAAAGCAGCTTGAATCTAACAAGAAAGAGCTTCAATCAAGCATTGATGAAATTAACAAATCAAAAAGTGAGCTTGATTCGGAAGTTGCAGAATGTAACTCTATTATGAAGGAACTTTCAAGTCAGTCAAGCGAGTATATGGAACTTATTGAAACAAATCAGGCACAGCTTGAGCAGGTCGAAAGTGAAATCCGTGCAGCAATTGCCTCAGCTTCAAGGGGCAGCGGTTCAATTTCGGGTTCAACAGGCGGCGGCTCAGGCCAGCTTGGTTATCCGACGGATTCGAGAAGAATATCGGCAGGTTATCCTAACTATTCATCGGGCGGTTATCACGGCGGTATCGACTTCCCGGTAAGGACAGGCTCAAATGTATATGCAGCCGCATCAGGTACAGTTATTCTTGTTAAATATCTTAATTATAGTTACGGCAGATACATAATTATTGACCACGGTGACGGATTGTCAACATTATATGCACATAATTCAAGCATTTCGGTTAGCGTTGGCGATAAGGTATCAAGAGGGCAGGTTATAGCCCACAGCGGTTCAACCGGTAATTCAACAGGTCCGCATTGCCATTTTGAAGTTCGTGTAAACGGAAGCAGAGTTAATCCAAATAACTACTTATAAAATACAAATATTTAAAGGGGTGTAGCCAATGAAACAGAAAAGTTTTTTAACTAAAATTTTAGCTGTTTTGTTGGCTACTGCCTTTTTGTTGGCTTATCCGGCAAATGTTATTTGCTATGCAAACGATGATTCATCGCAAAGTGACGAATATGCAGGAATGACTGCCGAAGAAAAGCAGACTGCAATTCGGGAAAAGATAAAAGAACTTGATTCCAAGCTTTCATCACTCGGAAAGGAATCAAAGGAAACAAAAGAATATATAGATGCACTTGATGAAAAGATTTCATATCTTAAAAAGCAACTTGATTATTCCGAAAACAAGATAGATTACTCCAAGAAAAAGATTGAGGATTTAAAACAGCAATATAAGGATAATGAAGAGCAAATTGCACAGCTTTCGCTTGATGTAACAAATCTTGAAAGTAAAAATGCGGAGCTGGAGCAAAGCTTTAACCAAAATTTAAGCCTTTATTATCAGCGTATCCGTGCTATTTATGTGAGCGGCGAAACAAGCACAATTGCAATGCTTTTAACCTGCCCTGACCTTTCAACTCTTCTTACAAGATATGAAATGATTAAGCGCGTTTCAAAAAACGATAAGGAACTTTTGCAATCTGTTAAATCGCAGGCAGATGAGCTTACAAAAACAAAGCTTGAAATGCAAAAAAAGCAGGAAACTCTTAAAAATGACCAAGTTGTGCTTCAAACAACTCGGCAAAACCTTACCACTTCAATTTCTACGCTTGAAAATCAGCAGCAGGATTACACGCAAAAGCAAAGTGCGTATAAAAGCCAAAAGGCTGAAAGTGATGAACTGCTTAAACAGCTTGAAGATGAACAGCAGACATACAGTGAATACAGAAATCAAGACCAGGCTGAACTAAACGCAGTGAATGCAGAAATTGCAAAAGCTGCCGAAATTTACAAAAAGAAGCTTGAAGCAAAAAAGAAAAAGAAAGCTGCTACCACTACGACCACCACAACTACTCAGGCGGCACAGGATAATAATTCAACAACAAAGCAGGAAACCACTGCCGAAGAAACCACTAAAGCCGAGGATGATTCAAAACTTAAAATGACTTATCCCGTTCCGAGCCAGACTAAAATAACTTGCGGATACGGTTCGGCAGGGTATGTAGGGCATACGGGTGTTGATTTTTCCTGCCCGGCAGGTTCCGCTGTCGTTGCGGCAGAATCAGGTATAGTTATTATTTCTAAAGACTTAACTAATTCTGACGGAAGTTACAGAAGCTATGGCAGATATATCGTTATTATGCACGACAAAACAGATTCAGCCGGCAATTATGTTTATACTTTATATGCTCACAATAATTCAAGGCTTGTGAGCGAGGGGCAGTATGTCAGCAAAGGGCAGCAAATTGCAAAAAGCGGTTCAACCGGTAATTCAACAGGTCCGCATTGCCATTTTGAAGTCAGAACCCCAACGGCAGAATACAGTAATTGTGTAAATCCGACTTATTATTTACCGTAAAGGTAATATAATAGTTTTATATATTTATTATTTTAAGGGAATGTAAAGCGTGAATAAAAAAATATTATCATTAGTTCTTGCAAGCACTTTTGTGCTTGGTAACTGCTTTGGAACAACTGCTTTCGCGGCTGAAACAACTACGGCTGCTCAAACTCAAAATGCTCCTGTCACCACCGCTTCGCAGGCAGAAGGTGCAAGTAATTCGCAAAGTACCACTTTGAGCGCGAAGGAAGCGGAGCAAAAGCTTAAAGAGCAGCAAAAGGAACTTGAAGAAAATTTAAAAAAAGCCGATAAAAAGCTTAAAGAATTGGAAAAAAGCTCAAAAGTAACGGAAGAGTATATTGATACTCTTGACCAAAAAATCGGCTACATAAACGAGCAGTTAACCATTCTTGAAGATAAAAATCAAAAAATTCAAGATGAAAAAAAGAAGCTTGAAAAGAAGATTGAAGCAAATCAAAAAAAAGTTGATGCATTGCAGGCGGAAGTTGATAAAGCGCAGGCAGAGTATGATAAACTTTACAGCGAATTCCAGGCTGTATATAGCGCATACTGCTTCAGGCTTAAAGCTATGTATATGAGCGGAAGCTACAATGTTTTTACCGCCCTTTTGACTTGCAAGGATATTTCGAGCTTTTTAACCAGATATGAAATGATTAAAACCGTTTCAAAAAGTGATTCAAGACTTCTTAAAGAAGTAAATTCCAAAATGCAGGAAGTTACAACTAAAAAGAATGGCTTGGCAGATAAAAAATCTGAATTTGATAAAAAGAAAGCGGAACTTGATTCGCAAAAAAAGGAACTTAACGCAAAGCAAAAAACTATTGAGCAAAACAGTAATTCAATTGCAAGTAAAAAGGCTTCACTTGCAACCGACAGAGCTGAAAGTGACAGGCTTTTGGCAGAACTTACTGCTCAAAATAAGCAATATACCGAATTCAGAAATGAGGACAGTGCGTTAATAGAGCAGGTCGAAAGTGAAATTCAAGCTGTTATTTCAGGCGTTAAGCCGCCTGATGAAATCACTACCGCAGTTGCAGGCAACACTTCTCAAAAGGTGGAAGCAATTGACCAAAGCAAAAGCGATGTTTATTCAAAGAGTGACGCTGTGCTTAATATGAAATATCCTGTGCCGGGTAAACACAGTATTTCCGCAGGCTTTCCTAATTATTCTTCGGGCAAATATCACGGCGGTATTGATTTCCCTTGTGCAACCGGCTCAAAAGTTGTGGCGGCACAAAAGGGTGTGGTTATCACTGTTAAAAGGCTTAATTACAGTTATGGATATTACATAATGATTTATCACGGTACTGATTCGCAGGGCAGAAGTGTGGTTACTCTTTATGCTCACAATTCTTCAATCCTTGTTTCCCCGGGCGATACCGTTAAGAAGGGTGAAACAATTGCAAAAAGCGGTTCAACCGGTAATTCCACAGGTCCGCATTGCCATTTTGAAGTTAGACTTAACGGTTCACGCGTAAACCCGAAAAATTATTTAAGCTGATGAATAAGATAAATTACCAAAAAGAATTAGACAAATTGATAGAGCAAAATATGAGAGAGGACTTATCGCCCTCTCTTTTGCTACATAGTTGCTGCGCTCCATGTTCAAGCTATACTATTGAATATTTATCGCAGTTTTTCAAAATAACCGTACTATATTATAACCCTAATATTTCACCTAAAGAGGAGTATGAAAAACGCAAGAGCGAGCAATTGCGCCTTATCGGTGAAATGAAAACAAAATATCCCGTATCGTTTCTTGATTGTGATTATAATTATAACGAATTTTTGGATATTGCAAGGGGATATGAGCTTTGCAAAGAGGGCGGGGAACGCTGCTTTAGGTGTTACCGCTTAAGGCTTGAAAAAACAGCCGAGCTTGCAAAGAAAAATAATTTTGATTATTTTTGCACTACCCTTTCCATAAGCCCGCTTAAAAATTCACAAAAGATAAATGAAATCGGATTTGAACTTGAAAAAGAATTAGATGTAAAATGGCTTCCCTCCGATTTTAAGAAAAAAGAGGGATATAAACGCTCGATAGTGCTTTCAAAAGAATATAATCTTTACCGCCAAAATTTTTGCGGCTGTGCATATTCAAAAGCACAAAGTGTTGAAAATAAATAACATATTATTTATAATATCTGTATTAAATTGATTTATTGGAGAATGTATGAATAAACCACTTGCAGACCGTATTCGTCCTACTGAACTTGACGATGTTGTAGGTCAAAAACATTTGCTTGGCGAAGGTAAGGCATTAAGGCGCCTTATTGAAGCAGGTGATATTCCTAATTTAATATTTTACGGGCCTAGCGGAGTGGGCAAAACTACGGTTGCGTCAATAATTGCGAGTAAAACCAAAAGGAGCTTGCGCCGGTTAAACGGTACTACTGCGTCAACTCAGGATATTAAAGATATAGTTAATGAGCTTGATACTTTTTCCGCACCTAACGGGATACTGCTTTATCTTGATGAAATTCAGTATTTTAATAAAAGGCAGCAGCAATCACTGCTCGAATATATAGAAAACGGAAAAATAACGCTTATTGCGTCAACTACCGAAAATCCGTATTTTTATATTTATCCGGCTATTCTTTCCCGTTCAACCGTGTTTGAATTCAAAAGTGTGGAACCTGATGAGGTTATTCCTGCAATAAAAAGAGGGTTTAATATTTTAGCTGATGAATATCAGGTGAAGCTTGATATTGAAGAAGATGTATTTAAGCGTATAGCATCAGGCTGCGGCGGTGATGTAAGAAAATCGCTTAACAGTGTTGAAAACTGCTTTTTTGCCACACCGACTGTTGACGGAAAGAAAAATATAACAACATCACTTGCAAAGGAATTTGTGCAAAAAAGTGCTGTGCGTTATGACCGCGATTCAGATGAACATTATGATATAATTTCAGCTTATCAAAAGAGTATGCGCGGCTCTGACCCAAACGCAGCTTTGCATTACCTTGCAAGGCTTTTGCAATCCGGTGATTTACCGTCGGCTTGCAGGCGGCTTATGGTTTGTGCCTGTGAAGATGTAGGCCTTGCCTATCCTCAAATTATTCCGATAGTTAAATCTGCTGTTGATATAGCTATGATGGTCGGGCTTCCGGAAGCTCGTATTCCGCTTGCAGACGCAGTTATTCTTGTTGCAACAGCACCGAAAAGTAATTCGGGCGAAGCGGCGATTGATAAAGCAATGGCTGATGTTCAAAGCGGAAACTACGGGCCGATTCCGCGCCGACTTCAAAATAAACATTTTGACGGTGAAGATGCCGAAGAAAAAGGGCAGTTTTATGTTTACCCGCACGATTATGAAAATCACTGGGTTTATCAGCAATATCTTCCTGACAGGATTAAAAACAAAAAATATTATGAATTTGGGCCTAATAAAAACGAGCAGGCGTTTAAATCATATTGGGACAGAGTAAAAAATAAGAAATGACTAAAAAAGAGCGAGTATTAAATGTAATTGAAATATTAAAAAAAGAATATCCAAATGCAATTTGTTCACTTAATTCATCAAATGCATTTGAACTTTTGGTAGCAGTCAGGCTTTCGGCACAATGTACGGATGCAAGGGTAAATCTTGTAACTCCGGCACTGTTTGAAAGGTACAAAACACTTGATGATTATGCTAATGCCGATGTAAAGGATGTTGAAAATTACATAAGGTCTTGCGGATTTTATAAAAACAAAGCAACTTCAATTATAGGTATGGCGAAAATGATAAGAGATGATTTCGGCGGAAAAGTACCTGATAATATTGAAGATTTGATTAAACTTCCGGGTGTCGGCAGAAAAACAGCAAATTTAATAGTGGGTGATGTTTACGGTAAAGAAAGCATAGTTGTTGATACCCATATGATTAGAATTTCAAACAGGCTTGGGCTTGTAAATACTACCGACCCCAAGAAAATTGAATTTGAACTTAAAAAAATCGTGCCAAGTGATGAAGGCTCTGATTTTTGCCACAGAATAGTTCTTTTCGGGCGTGATACCTGCTCGGCAAGAAAACCGCTTTGCGATTCTTGCCCCTTATATGATTATTGCAAAAACAGGAGAAAAAATAAATGAATTCAAACATTGTACTTATCGGAATGCCGGGCAGCGGCAAATCTACCTGCGGTGTTGTATCGGCTAAAATGCTGCTTAAAAATTTTTATGATACAGACTTGCTGATTCAAAATCTTGAAGGCAGAAGTTTGCAAGAAATAATTAACACCGACGGTGTGGAATATTTTGCAAAAGCTGAGGAAAGGGCAATTCTTTCCCTTGATTTAAAAGGTACTGTAATTGCAACAGGCGGTTCGGTTGTATATTCAGATAAAGCAATGCAGCATTTAAAAAGCCTTGGAAAGATAATTTATCTTCATTTAAGCTATGATGATATGTGCAAAAGAATAAGCAATCTTGAAACCCGCGGTATAATGCTTCAAGGCGGTGAAACACTTGAAGATATGTATAAAGAGCGTCTCCCTTTATATAATAAATGGGCTCAGGCAGTAATAAATTGCGGGCAAAATACAGTTGAGCAAACCGCAAGGGCAATTGCAAGGGCAAGTAAGTAACAAATAACTTTGCCGCAGTTTAATATAATTTGTGCAAATTATATACTTGAACATCCGGCTGAAAAGTGCTATTATAGTAAAAATATTTTAATAATATAATTTAATACTTGTAAACGGAGGGAATTTAATGAGCGAATACGGTGCAAAATTTGTAAAAGAAGGCTTGACTTTTGATGATGTGCTTCTCATTCCTGCAGAGAGTGATGTAACACCCGATAAAGTTCAGCTTCAAACCAAGCTTACAAAGGATATTACACTTAATATTCCTGTTATGACTGCTGCAATGGATACCGTTACCGAATCAAGAATGGCAATTGCCATTGCAAGAGAAGGCGGTATCGGTGTTATTCATAAAAATATGACCATTGAAGAGCAGGCTGATGAAGTTGATAAAGTAAAGAGAAGTGAAAACGGTGTAATTACAAATCCGTTTTTCCTTTCACCAAATCACCTTGCAAGTGATGCTGAAGAACTTATGAATAAATATCGCATAAGCGGTGTACCTATCTGTGAAGATGATGGTACTCTTGTTGGTATTCTTACTAACCGTGATATGCGCTTTATGACTGATTACAGCGTTAAAATTTCTGAAGTTATGACTCCGAAATCACAGCTTGTTACAGCACCTAAGGGTACAACTCTTGAAGAGGCTAAAAAAGTACTTATGGGTTCTAAAGTTGAAAAGCTTCCGCTTGTTGATGAAAACGGTAAGCTTTCGGGTCTTGTTACAATTAAAGATATTGAAAAGAGTGTTAAGTATCCTAACACAGCAAGGGATAAAAAAGGCAGACTTCTTTGCGCCGCTGCATTGGGCGTAACCGATGATGTTCTTATCCGTGCAAAAGCACTTGCAGACGCAGGTGTTGACGCATTTGTTCTTGACTCTGCTCACGGACACAGCCATAATATTATGAAGAGCGTTGAAACAGTCAAGAATGCATTCCCTGAAATTTCACTTATTGCAGGTAATGTTGCTACTGCCGATGCAACAGAGGCACTTATTAAAGCCGGTGCAGATGCAGTTAAGGTTGGTATCGGCCCGGGTTCAATTTGTACAACCCGTGTCGTTGCAGGTATCGGTGTACCGCAAATTACAGCTATTTATGATTCGGCAGAGAGAGCAAATAAATACGGTATTCCTGTAATTGCCGACGGCGGTATCAAATACAGCGGTGAAATTGTTAAGGCTATTGCAGCAGGCGGCTCATGCGTTATGATGGGTTCACTTGTTGCCGGATGTGAGGAATCACCGGGCGAAACAGAAATTTATCAAGGCAGGCAGTTTAAAGTTTATCGCGGTATGGGTTCTCTCGGTGCTATGAATAAGGGAAGTGCAGACAGATACTTCCAAAAGGGTTCAAAGAAATTTGTTCCTGAAGGGGTTGAAGGCCGTGTTCCTTATAAGGGACCTCTCGGTGATACAATTTATCAAATGATGGGCGGTCTTCGTTCAGGTATGGGTTACTGCGGTTGCCATACTATTGAAGAACTTAGAACAAACGCTAAGTTTATTAAAATCACAAGTGCCGGCCTTATTGAATCTCATCCTCATGATATTTCAATTACTAAGGAAGCACCTAACTATTCAGGTTCTTTAAGATAATATAAAATGGGCGATTCGGCATTATTTTGCCTTTTCGCCCATACTATTATTATATCCGATTTTTTATAATGACAAGTAGGTAATCGTATGGCTCAAAAAATCTCTAAATGGAAAAAATTTAAAAGATTTTTAAAACGAAATATGACACCCACATGGGCAAAACATTTTTCATATCAGGTTTTTGCTTTTTTGACAAGCGTTGCAATGATAGTCGGTGTTGCCGATTATGCTGTAACCAAGTCTTATTCTGAAAGGAAGCTTACTTTAATGGATGATTTCACCATTACTGCACATACAGGTGCTTATGATACGGAAATGAACACTATTGATTCTGTTAAAGCCGCAATAAAAAATAAAGCAGAAGTTATTGAACTTGATATTCGCCAACGCCCTGACAAAACTGTTGTTATGAGCCACGATTTAGTTGTAACGAACAATGATGCAACCGAGCTTGAAGAGGCACTTAAGCTTATAAAAGATGTTCCCGATATGAAAATAAATTTTGATATTAAGGAAACCCGTGTGCTTAACTCGCTTCATGCACTTTTAGTGGATTATAATCTTATTGACCGTTCATTTTTAACAGGTATTGAAGTCATAAATGTTAAAGCTGTGAAAGAGTCAAACTGCGCAAATATGGATTATTATCTTAATTATACACCATCAAAATTCAGGGCTTTTTCTGATGATTACAGGCAAAAGATAATCAAGTTGCTTGAAGATACGGGCGCAATAGGTATTAACTGTAACTATAAATTTGCAGGCGGCCAACTTTCAAATCTTTTGCATAAAAAGGGATATAAGCTTTCTGTTTGGACCGTTGATTCACAGCGCAATGCTAAAAAAATGCTTGTAATTAAACCGGATAATATTACAACTAAAAATCCCGAAATGATTAAAGAAGTTATATCAAATTGGGGCAAATAAATTTCAAAAAAATCAAAAAAGGACTTGACTATTATTTAAAATTATGATATAGTAGTCAAGCGTTGGAGATACGCTGGTGTAGCTCAGTTGGTAGAGCAGCTGATTTGTAATCAGCAGGTCAGGGGTTCGAGTCCGTTCACCAGCTCCAATATGGAAGAGTTCCCGAGCGGCCAAAGGGAACAGACTGTAAATCTGTCGCTATTCAGCTTCGGTGGTTCGAATCCACCCTCTTCCACCAAATAAAAACCAATCACTTTTGTGATTGGTTTTTATTTTTATATAATCAGTTGGATTCGAACCACTAATGGAAGTGAACGCCGAAGTGAAGCGAGGCAAGGAACGACAGAGAAACAGTCCGGTGGACTGTTTCGACATTAGTCCAAAGGTGCATAGCACCTGCGATAAAATCCACCCTCTTCCACCACGTCGTCACAAGCTATATATCGCTTGTGGCGATTTTTTTATATCCTTTTTTAAAATCGCCACGTCACTCATACCGCTGCTCCTCCTTTTCCCCAAAAAGCTTACGCTTTTCGTGGACCCTGATATTTATTTTTATATAATCAGTTGGATTCGAACCACTAATGGAAGTGAAGCGAGGCAAAAAACGACAGAGAAACAGTCCGGCGGACTGTTTCGACTCCACTGTTTAAAAATAAGCAGATTTAAAACGGATTTCTCTTAATTTTTCGCAATTTTATATATAAACATTGTTAAAAAATAAACAATCTTGGTAATATTGCCAAAAAGGTAATAATATCTTGCAAAATAAAGCAAAATAATATATAATTGTTATCGGTTAAAATTATTTATAATCATTATTAAATATATGAGAGGTAAAAACAATGGACGCTTTAAACAAAAAGACTATTGAAGACATTGATGTTAACGGTAAAAGAGTTCTTGCTCGCTGTGACTTCAATGTTCCGCTTAAAGATGGTGAAATCACCAATGATAAGAGAATTGTAGCTGCTCTTCCTACTATTAAGTATTTGATGGAGCACGGTGCAAAAGTTATTCTTTGCTCACATCTTGGCAGACCTAAGGGCGAATACAAGCCTGAATTCAGCCTTGCTCCTGTTGCTAAAAGACTTTCAGAGTATCTTGGTGTTGAAGTTAAGCTTGCTGAAGACCCTGAAGTTGTAGGTGCTAATGCAAAAGCTATGGCAAGTGAACTTAAAGACGGCGAAGTAATGCTTCTTGAAAATGTAAGATACAGAGCTGAAGAAACAAAGAATGAAGAAAACTTCTCAAAGGAACTTGCTTCTCTTGCTGATGTTTTTGTAAACGACGCATTTGGTACTGCACACAGAGCTCACTGCTCAACAACAGGTGTTGCTTCATACTTGCCTGCAGTTTGCGGTTACCTTATTCAAAAGGAAATCAAGTTTATGGGCGGAGCACTTGCTAACCCTAAAAGACCTCTTGTTGCAATCCTCGGCGGTGCAAAGGTTTCAGATAAAATCGGTGTAATTGAAAACCTTATTGATAAGTGCGACACAATCATCGTAGGCGGCGGTATGGCTTACACATTTATGAGGTATTTCGGCCACAATATCGGTGATTCACTCCTTGAAGCTGATTGGGTTGAAAAAGCAGGCGAAATGATGAAAGCTGCTGAAGATAAGGGTGTTAAATTCCTCATCCCTGTTGATAACAAGGTTGGTAAGGAATATGATGAAAATACAGAATCAAAAATTGTAAGCAGTGATGATATTCCTGACGGCTGGATGGGACTTGACATCGGCCCTGAAACACAGAAATTGTTTGCAGATGCCATTAAGGGTGCAGGCACAGTAATTTGGAACGGTCCTATGGGTGTTTCTGAATGGGAAAACTTTGCTTCAGGTACAATCAGCATTGCAAAGGCTGTTGCTGATTCAGGTGCAATTTCAATCATCGGCGGCGGTGACAGTGTTGCTGCTGTTACAAAGCTTGGCTTTGCTGATAAGATGAGCCACATTTCAACAGGCGGCGGCGCATCACTTGAATTCCTTGAAGGAAAAGACCTTCCGGGTATTTGCGCACTTCAGGATAAAGACTAATATATTTATTTTACGAGGTAAAACATAATGAAAAAGGATTTAAGAAAAGCTATTATTGCAGGTAACTGGAAAATGAATAATACTCCGGCTCAAACTACTGCTCTTATCAACGAAATGAAGCCGCTTGTAGCTGACGCTGATTGCGAAGTTGTACTTTGCGTTCCTTTTGTTGATATTCCTGCCGCAGTTGAAGCTGCAAAGGGTTCTAACATTAAAATCGGTGCTGAAAATGTTCACTTTAAAGACAGCGGTGCTTTCACCGGTGAAGTTTCAGCAGATATGCTTCTTGAACTCGGTGTTGAATATGTAGTAATCGGCCACAGCGAAAGAAGAACATATTTCGGCGAAACAGACCAGACTGTTAACCTCAGAACTCTTAAGGCTCTTGAAAAGGGATTAAAGCCAATCATCTGTGTTGGTGAAACTCTTGAGCAAAGAGAACTCGGTTATACAGAAACACTTCTTAAGTATCAAACAAAAATGGCTCTTACAAATGTAACTGCTGACCAACTTAAGAATGTAGTTATCGCTTACGAGCCTGTATGGGCTATCGGCACAGGTGTTACTGCTACTGCTGACCAGGCAGATGAGGGCAACGGTTTTGTTCGTGCGGCAATTGCTGAAGCTTACGGTGCAGATGTAGCTGAAACAGTTACAATTCAGTATGGCGGTTCAATGAATGCCAAGAATGCAGATGAGCTTACATCAAAGGTTAATGTTGATGGCGGTCTTATCGGCGGTGCTTCACTTAAAGCACAGGATTTCTCGGTTATCGTTAAAGCAGCAAGCAAGTAATTATAAATTTATGAGTGGGTGTGTTTCGGCATACCCACTTTTTGTGAAAAACAATATGGAGGAAAAGTTATGAAAAAACCTGTTGTATTATGTATAATGGACGGTTATGGCAAAAATGACAGCGATTACGGAAACGCAATTGCAATGGCAAAAAAGCCAAACCTTGACAGACTTATGGCACAGTATCCTATGACATATATCGGTGCAAGCGGGCTTGATGTAGGTCTTCCTAACGGGCAAATGGGCAACTCTGAAGTTGGGCATACAAATATCGGTGCCGGCAGAGTAGTATATCAGCCGCTTACAAGAATTACCAAGGCATTTGAAGACGGCGAAGCAGAAAAAAATCCTGCACTTAAAGGTGCTATGGATAATGCAAAGGGCAAAGCACTTCACCTTATCGGCCTTGTTTCACCGGGCGGCGTACATTCACACATGGAGCATCTTTATCATCTTCTTCAAATGGCGAAGAACAACGGTGTGGAAAATGTATATGTTCACGCTCTTCTTGACGGCCGTGATGTTGCGCCTGCATCTGCTGTTGAATATCTTGCAGAACTTGAAGACAAAATGGCTGAAATCGGCGTTGGTAAAATCGCGTCTGTAATGGGTAGATTTTATGCAATGGACCGTGATAATATTTGGGACAGAGTTGAAAAAGCTTATGCTGCAATAGTTTACGGTGAGGGTATTCAGGCTGACAATGCAGTTGATGCAGTTAAGGCTTCATATGAAACCGTTGATGAAGACGGAAAGCATCTTACAGATGAATTTGTAATTCCGACTGTAATCGGCGGCAGTGAGGGCAGAGTAAAGGCTGATGACAGCGTTATATTCTTCAACTTCCGCCCTGACAGAGCAAGAGAAATCACTCGTACTTTTGTAGACCCTGATTTTGACGGATTTGAAAGAAAGAACGGATTTTTCAATCTCTACTATGTATGTATGACTCAATATGACGCTCAGATGCCGAATGTAAAAGTTGCTTTCGGACCTGAAACTCTTGTTAATACTTTTGGCGAATATATTTCAAAGCACGGTATGACTCAGCTTCGTATTGCTGAAACTCAAAAGTATGCTCACGTAACTTTCTTCTTTAACGGCGGCGAAGAAAAGCAGTATGATGGTGAGGACAGAATTCTTGTAGCATCACCTAAAATTTCTACTTTTGACCTTATGCCTGAAATGAGCGCACCTGAAGTATCACAAAAGCTTAATGAAGCTGTAAGAAGCGGCAAGTATGATGCAATTATAGTTAACTTTGCAAACTGCGATATGGTTGGCCATACAGGTATTATTCCGGCAGCTGTAAAGGCAGTTGAAACTGTTGATGCGTGCGTTGGTTCACTTGCCGAGGCCGTTATTGAAATGAACGGTAATCTCTTTATCACAGCAGACCACGGCAATGCTGATAAAATGCTTGATGAAAACGGTGAACCGTTTACAGCACACACAACAAATCCTGTTCCGTTTGTTGCAGTTAACTGCGGTGACGGTGTAGAACTTCGTGACGGCGGTAAGCTTTGCGATATTGCACCTACAATGCTTCAAATGCTCGGACTTGATAAGCCTGCTGAAATGACAGGTACATCTTTAATTAAATAATTGAATTTATTTATGGCAGGCAGGGTGAAAGCTCTGCCTGTTTGACTTTATATGCTTATCTTATATAGAATGAGGGGTAAATTATGCCGATTGAAATAATCAGAAATGATATTACAAAGATGAAAGTTGATGCCATAGTTAATGCCGCAAATCACACTCTTTTAGGTGGAGGCGGAGTTGACGGTGCTATTCATAAAGCAGCAGGTAAAGGCCTTTTGAAAGAATGTATGACTCTCGGCGGCTGCAAAACAGGGCAAGCGAAGCTTACAAAGGGATATAATCTGCCCGCAAAATATGTTATTCATACGGTAGGCCCTGTTTGGCACGGCGGAAATAATAATGAAAAGGAGCTTTTAACTTCGTGCTATAAAAATTGCCTTGCAATAGCAAAGGAAAACGGTTTTAAAACAGTAGCATTTCCTCTTATAAGCGCAGGTGTGTACAGATACCCCAAAGCGCAGGCATTAAAAGTTGCAGTTGATACTATTCGTGATTTTCTGCTTGAAAATGATATGACGGTTTATGTTGTTTTATTTGATAAAGAGCTTAATGAAATCGGCACAAAGCTTTATTCAAGTATTAAGGAATATATTGATGATACTTATGTTGATGAGCATTATGAACCGATAAGAAGTATTATTTTTGATGATGTGTCATATCCGGCGGCAGTGAATGATGATGTTTGCTTTGAGCCGGCTGTTCAAAACAATCTTGAAAATAGACTTAAAATGATTGATGAAAGCTTTTCGCAAATGCTTCTTCGCAAAATTGATGAAAAAGGTATGACCGACCCCGAATGTTATAAAAAAGCGAATGTTGACAGAAAGCTTTTTTCAAAAATTAAAAGTAATGCGGATTATAAGCCGAGTAAAGCAACAGCAATTTCATTTGCAATTGCACTTGAACTTGATATTGAGCAAACAAGCGAACTTTTGCTTAAAGCCGGCTATGCACTTTCTCACAGCAGTAAATTTGATATTATTATTGAATATTTCATAAATAATAAAATATATGATTTCTTTCAAATAAACGAAGCCCTGTTTGAATTTGACCAGCAACTTTTGGGTTGCTGATTTGTCGCTTTTTATGCGACATATTAAGTTAATATTTCCTTTATAATGCAGATGTAAGGTTAAAAAACCGATAAATCTGCATTGTTTTTTTGGAGGAATATTATGAAAATTTTAAATGTGAAGAAAGCAGAAGAAAAAACAACCGAACTTGTGTTTATTATTGACAGAAGCGGTTCAATGGCGGGTCTTGAAAAAGATACAATAGGCGGCTTTAATTCTATGCTTAAAAAGCAAAAGGCTGATAAGGAAAAATGCTTTGTTTCAACTGTTCTTTTTGACAGCGAGATAAGTGTTATTTGCGACAGGCAGGATATAAAAGATGTTAAGCCTATGACGGAAAATGAATACTGTGTGGGCGGCTGTACAGCACTTCTTGACGCTTTAGGCGGTGCAATACATCATATTAGTAATATTCACAAATATGCGCGAAAAAGCGATGTGCCGAATAAAACACTTTTTGTGGTTATTACCGATGGATTTGAAAATGCAAGCAGGAAATACAATTCCAATCAGGTTAAAAATATGGTGGAAAAGCAAAAAAATAAATACGAATGGGAATTTATTTTTTTAGGTGCAAATATTGATTCAGTTGAAACTGCCCGAAATTTTGGGTTCGATGAAGATTGCACAGTTGATTATTGCCCTGACAGTATCGGCACTGCAAATGTTTACGAAGCGGTAAACAATGCGGTAAGTTGCGTAAGGCAAAGTACAACGCTTTCAAAAAATTGGAGCGAGAATGTTAAGCAGGATTTTAAAAAAAGAAGCAAATAATATAACCCCCACGATTAAGATTTAATCGTGGGGGTTGCTGCATGTAGTATTATTCATTTACCGGTTTGATTCTGTAAACTACCGTTGAATGTTTAGGTATAGATGCCGAAATAGTAGTTCCGGTTGTGCGCTCGTCAGTCCACAAGTCGTGCAGTTCATATCCTGTCGGTACTTCTTCAATACCCAAATACTTGTCTTTAACAAGTTCATCAAGCTTGAAGCTTACGCTTTTTGTGGAAGATTTTGTGTTAAACAAGCACAGCGCAACATCACCGTTTGCAAGCGGCCTTGCAATAATATCAATTCCGCTTTCTTTTTTAATCCTTTTTGCCGGTTTGCCGAGAGCGTCTTGGTCAACTGCAATCATATGCTTGTTTGTAACTATTTTGAGCGTGTTATTTTCTTTATCAGGCATACCGTTTGTTACAAATTGCCTAATATCATTGCCGAGCATAAGCGGAGCGGCAAGCATACACCAAAGTGAAAAATGCGTTCTGTTTTCATTATCGTCAAGATTTCCGTTGCCAACTTCCAGCATATCAGGGTCATTCCAGTGGCCCGCACCCGCATATTTGTAAAGCTTTAATGTGCGGTTATATATCCAAACAATGCTGCTCCATTTAGGCATAATATCAGGTGTTGTGCGCCACATTGAACCTGCCTTTGCACCCCAAATGTATGGGCGTGCAGTACCCCATTCGCATATTGAAAATATTATAGGCTTTTCCGGTGTTCTTGTAACTTTTGCCCACATTTGCGTTGCTTCTTTAAGTGCGTCACCCATACGCTTATATTGAACAAAAGATGAATCAATATTAGTTACAATAGGGTTTTTGATTGTCATATGGTTTGTGCCGCTTGCAAGTTCAACCACAATCTGCTGCCTTCCCAAAGGGCTGAAACCTTTTGTTTCAGGGAAGAAAAGTTCATGCATTTTGCCGTTAATATCAATTTGCATATACTGCTTTTTCTTTGCTTTTGATTTATGGAAAACAAAGGTTAATACATATTCACCCTTTGTATCAACATCAAAATCAAAGCTTGCCGAGCCTGAACCGTGGCTAATAAATCCGATAGCCTTTTTGCTTGGCACATCGGGCATTTTAATAATCTTTGCTCTGCCGGTAAACTGTGCGTCCTCCGGCCTTAAATCAAGCTCAAATGCACTTTTTTGCTTTGTAATTTCTATATGTTCAATCGCCGGGCAGTCACCGCTTATTCTGTCATGGTGGCAAAAATCATATTTGAAAAATTCACATCCCCAAGATGCAAGCGTTTTGGCATCAAGTCTTTCATTGCCGAGTGATGCAGGCAAATCCTCACAGGTGAGTGTACCGTTTGATGAATAAAGCCCTACCTTTAAGCCGAGAGAGTTAATATCTTTAATAAGATTAGGTATACCGCGGCTGAAAGTGCCGAGGTCACCCTGCAATTTACCGTCGCTGTCACGAAGAGAGCTTTGCCAGCAATCATCAAGGTTAATAAATTCATATCCCGCGTTTGCAAGGCCGCTGTCTTTCATGGCGTGGGCTGTCTGCATAATTATATCTTGATCAATATTATTTCTGAATGTATTCCAGCTTGACCATCCCATCGGCGGCGTTTTTGCAACCTCGTTTGAATAATCTTCCTCTTCGCCGATGTCAATGGTGAGCGAAGTCGGAATAAATACTTTCTTTAAAGCACATATCGGACATTTACCGTTAGCTTTCATATTCAAAAACCAAGAAACGAATAAAACAAGTAATACCAACAAAACAGCAATTAAAATTATAGCAATGTACTTCATTCTAAACCTATCTCCTTAAACATCTCAAGCTCCTTTTGAGCTAAAATATACGTCTTTTCATCATCAAGCGAATTTACTGCATTTAGCATAAATTCTTTTTTGTGTTTAAAATTATAAATAATTCGATACACCCAAGCGTACAAAATAAGCCAAGGCCTACCGTTAATAAATTTTATATAATCAATATCCTTAAGCTTTTTATACGGCGGAAAGAGCAGGCGAAGCTTTGTCATAAAAGATGAAACTTTTCTGCCTTTTTCAAGCTCTTTTCTTGCAATGGCAATACCGTTATTTTCATTATCATTGCCAAATGCACCGCAGTTGCAAAGATATTCTTCAACTTCTTTTGTATCAATATTGTAATTGACACCGTACCCAAAAAAATTGTTGCAAACATTAAGCATTGTTTTGCCGAATGTTTCAAGGCCTACGGGTTTTAAATATTCAAAAACCCGTACTAAATCAATGTTTGAATTTTTAAGCATAATTGCAAGGTCAACAATAAGCTTAATTCCCGCACCGTAAAATTTGAAATGGTGTGCTGTATGTGCAATTAGATATGCAAAGTGAAAATTATTATCAAATGTCCCCTCAAATCCGTCAAATACGGCATAATCAAATGCATTGCAAAAAGGCTCTTCATCATAATGGTTTATAAGCTTTGTGTGAATTTCAAACAAAACATTGTTTTTAACATAGTTATATACCGGCCCATTTTGCTTAATGCAGTCAAAACCGTTTGATGTGAGAAGCTTTTTAACTTTGTTTCGGTCACATTCTTTGATAAGAATGTCTATGTCGCCCATAACGCGACTTTCAGGCACAGGGTAGCTCTGTTTAAGCACTGCACCTTTAAACACGATATACGGCACCTCAGAAGCTTTGAGAAGCGTTTTCACTTCTTTGAGCATATTTGATTGAAGGTTTGCAAGGTATATCAAATCAAAAAAGCTGTTTTCAACCGCATTTTTAAATTTTGGCGATATATCATTTTTATTTTCAGCATTGGCAACTGCACAGTTAACAATTCCCAAAAGGTTATGAACCTTTGCATATCTGTAAATTTTTTTGTAATCAACGCTTGTATCGAAAATAAAGGCGTTATTGTTAATATAATTTTTGCAAAGGTTGATAAGTGCTTTATATTCCTTATCCATATCAGTTAAATACTGCATTACCTACTACAAGGCTTAATAATGTAATAATAAGGCCTGCAATGAACACACCGAGTGAAATTACAATAAAACTCTTTTTCTTATCAAGATGGAGGAGGGAAGCAAGAAGTGCGCCGGTCCATCCGCCTGTACCCGGAAGCGGAATTGCCACAAAAATAAGAAGTCCCCAAATACCGTATTTATCAATTTTATCTCTCTTTTTTAATGTTTTATCTTCAAGCCAATAAACGAATTTATTTATGCCGGGAACTTTCTTTAATAAGTCAAAAATCCAATTTATTAAAAGAAGTATAAAAGGAATAGGCAATATATTACCTAAAAAGCTGATAATAAAGCCAACAAATGGGTTCATCTGCAACAGCACGATTGCCGTGAACATACCGAGTCTGCATTCTAATATAGGGCAGAGTGAAATTATAAATACAACAAGCCAATCAGGTATTCCGTGAGAGGTTAAAAATTCCTGCAAATTTCTACAAAGTTCTTGAACCATAAATTATTTCTCCTTTAGATTTGTGGTTTTATTATTTGCTTTTTTTTAGATTTTCTTTATATTTTTGTTTTTGCTTTTTCTTATAATTTTCATATCTTATTTGTTGCTTGCTTTTCTGCGGCGGGGTAAATTGCTTTTGCCTTTCCATTTGTGCTATTCTTTCCTGCCTAAGTTTCTCTTTTATTTCCATTTCTTTTTGAACATCTTGCGGCAGAGGAATATCTTTTGTAACAATAAGATTGTTTTTAAGTAAGAAATCAACTGCTTCACGCAATATTTTTTTATCATTTTCAAATGATAAAAATCCAATTGCCTGGTCATAAGCAAGCCACATAAAGTCATCAATTTCTTCTTCCTGAACTATGGTTCGCATATCATCGGTAGTTGCAACAAAGATTGAAACTTTTTTATCAACATTATTTCTGAGCTTGTATTTTGATATTCCCTCATATCCAAGTTGAATACGGATATGAAGCCCTGTTTCTTCAAGCACTTCTCTTTTTGCTGCATCATATTTTGTTTCGCCCATTTCAAGATGGCCTTTAGGAAATCCCCAATTTGACGAGCGTTTGTTTTTAATAAGAAGATAACGAAGCTTTCCTTTAATTGACCTATATACAACTGCGCCGGCACTTGATTCATAGTAGCAAATGAGGTTGTGTTGCGGAAAATCGTTTTCAACATCAATAACCTGTAAAATGTCTTGATTTATATAGCGTGAACTGCGTGACGCCATAATCCACATAGTTTTTAAATTTTTGTTCTCAGAGTCTTTAGGAATGAGTGCTGCAATAATTCTACCGTCAAAATTGCATACTGTGTGAGTTACTCCCATTACAAAAGCATATTGGTTTTTATGTCCGTTAATTTCAACTACATTTAAGGGATAAACATAACCGCTTTCGTCAACAGAATTTATAGGTTTAACAACTCTTCCTTTGGCTGCCTTGCCGAGAAGCATAACATCACCACCAAGTAAAAGATATAATTCATTTGCTATTATATCTTATTTTTAATGGTAATACAAGATTTTTTATTTATAAATATAAAAAGATAAAGGGCAACTCTATGACAATTACAACGAGGCGCGCTTTAGCCACTTTATCGACAGTCAAAAAGGGCAACTCCTTTTGGAGTTGCCCCTGATTTTTATTTCGGCTAAAACTTTATGTTTATGCCATTGTCTGAAGAAGGTCTACAAGAGAAGCAATAACTGTATCAGTATCACCCTGAAGAACAGGAAGAACCTGATTAACAACTCCGGATACAGTTTCGTTACCGCCTACAAGACCTGTGATAAGATCACTTATGTTCTTGAAGTTATCGCCTGTGTTAACAGTTTCGATTAAGTAGCCGAGTACTGCAATGAGTGTTTCTGATGAATCACCTTCAACATAAATTCTTGCACCGTATGTAGCAGCCTGTGAAGTGTCTGTAATTACTTTACCGTGGCTTGCAAGCTTCAACCAATCTACATCATTAAGCTTAATTCCGAGTGGTGTGCCCTTAATCTTAATAAGACCAAGGATATTATTTACAAGAGGAATAATAGCGTCACCGCCAAGGAGTGGCTTAAGTGTTGCATTAAGGTCATAGATGTCAAGAGAGAAGTTTGTAACACCAATCTTACCGAGAATTGCATTAAGGTCAACTTTAAGTGCCTTAAGAAGTGCAGGTAAGAGAGTATTAAGATCAACTATTGGTTTGATAGCATCAACAAGAGCTGAAATCGGAGTGAGGAGGTTGTCAAGAATCTGGCAAAGTCCGTCATTACCAATGAAGAGTGCAAGGTTTGGAAGCATTGCAAACAATGTTTCAAGAGGAGCATTAAGTATATCCTCAACCTTATCCCAAAGAGGATTGATAATATCAAGAAGAATATTATCGTAAGCTTCGTTTATATCTTCTCTGTATTGATACTGAGTTTTGATGTTATACATTGAGAATGCTTCCATAAGAGGAACGATTGATGATGTATAACCGTTTGAACCAGGAATTCTTACTATGTCAAAGATTCCGAGTGATGCATCATTAAGAAGTACATCGAGTACACCGTAGATAGGACGGAGAACTGCAACAAGTGCGTGGAAGAATGTATCTGCATCCTTAACACCCCACTTAAGTGATGCTGTGTTAACCTTTGACCATGAACCTGCGTTTGCGATTACGCTTGCATTTGCAGCATAAGTTTGACCGTAAGATTCATCTGTAAGAAGTTTAGCAACATTGCTTGTTGAGAAGTCAATGTTAGTTTGTGCAAGGAGAGAAACGAGTGAACCGTCGCCAACCTTAACACCTTCAATTGCACCGTAAAGTCCGGTAAGAAGTGAGTTAATAATGTCATCCTTGAAGATAAGACCGCCGATTAACTTGGTAAGACCGCCGTCAACCAAACCGCCTACAAGTCCGTCAAGCATTGGAGGAAGATTCTTAAGGAAGTCAACATCAACACTTTCAGGATAAGAGAAGTCATAAGAACCTGTCTTATAAGCTGTGTAATCCCAGAATGCATTAGTAGGTTCGCCTGTTAAGAAGTAGAATACTGCACGAACAATATCATCCTTATCAGCAAGGCCGATTGTAGTGAATACACTTGAGATGATAGATTTGAGCATATCATTACTCTTAATAGCTTTAATTGAAGTAATAAGTGATTTGATAGATTTTGAGTTCTTAATAAGAGTATCTGCAACATAACGGAGAACTGCAACAAGAACTTCGCCCTTATCAGCAATTACTTCCTTATTTGTAAACTTACCTTCGGCATTCTTAACCATTGATTTAGATGTAACAACCTTACCGTGTGATGCGATTGTTGACCACTTAAATTCAGGAAGCTTAATACCGGTCTTCTTAAGTAATGAGTTAAGAAGAGGAACTACAATATCTTGAATGTTGCAAGACTTAAGGTTTGCAAGTTTGATGTTAAGCTTAACACCTTTAACCTTGAGTGCGTCTGTAACAACTTTGCCAAGGTCCTTGCCGAGTACCATTGTAAGAATCTTATCAACATCCACACCTGCTGATTTAGCAGTTTTAAGAATGTTTGTAACAGGAGCAATGAGATTATCGAGTAACTGGCCTATGCCGTTGTTATCAATAAAGTATGCAAGGTTTGGAAGAACAGATGTGAGTGTATCAAATGGCTTATCAAGAAGTGTATCTACAAAGCTCATAAGAGGATTGAGAACATCAAGAATTACATTATCTTTAGCCTTCTTGCAATCTTTTTGATACTGCTTAAATGTTTTAATCTTGCTGTTGCTTACTTGAAGAACATCAAGAAGAGGAACAATTGCGCCTTCATAACCGTTAATACCGTTAACGCCTACATTAAGAGCATTAAGATCAAGCTTAATTGTTGAAAGCTTGGAGTCAGGGTTCATATCATCCTTAAGGGTAAGAGTGAGAACGCCTTTCTTAAGCATATAAGTAAGTGCAACTTTGCTTGTTACTTTACCGTTGCTGTCTTTAATATCAAATGAAGTTGAAGCCTTCTTGATATTGATATTACTGAGGTCAATCTTTCCTTCATTGAGGAATACAGCAAGAACGCTGTTTACAGGACGGAGGATTGCTGCAAGAGCATTGATAAAGCCCTGCTCTGCTTTTGCTGAACCATCTTTGAAGCCCCAGTTAATTGTTTTAACTTTCTTCCAGCTCTTTGCCTTCTTAAGTGTGTTGGCTGCTGAAGTGTAAGTTTTGCCATAGTTCTTATCTACAAGGAGATTAGCAACACCCTTTGGTGATACTGCAATGCCTACCATATTGAGATATGGTGAAATCTTCTTGGTATCAAGCGCACCGTAAAGTGCCTTTGCAAGAGATGTGAGGTTAGCGTTTGTAAATGCCAATCCGCTGACAATGCTCTTAAGATTTGATGCGTTAACTACACCGAAGTTGGCGAGAAGAGCCATAACTGCATCAACTGCTGTGTCAAGCTGTGAAACAGCGTTATTTGCATCATAAGCTGTAATTCCGTCAGGATACTTAAAGTTTAATGATGTACCCTTGTAATTCTTATAAGTCCAGTAAACTTCTGTTGGTGACTGAGTGAAGTCAAGAAGCTTGCCGATAACTTTAAGAAGTCCCATAGCGTCAAGCTTACCTGTTTCGATGTACTTGATAAGCTTTTGAATTCCCTTGCTAATCTTGTTGTTGCCCATAATCAACTGAATGATTGTGGTAAGATTATTGTTTGTCTTTACGAATTCAATTACATAATCAAGAACATAAAGAAGTGTTTGAGCAGGAGAAGCTGTTTTGCCGAGTGCATTCCAGTTAATGTTATTAAGCTTAATGCCTGTTTTAGCAAGAAGTGTATTTATAATAGGTATAATATTATTACCTGAAAGAAGGTATCCCTTTACTTCAATACCGATTTCCTGCTTATCATTAACTGTTACCAATTTACCGAATGTTTTAGTAGCAATGTTTTCAAGGAATGAAGCAAGAGTAGGTGATGTTGCACCAAGAGTACCATTGCTTATTCTGAGGATTTTTGCAAGTCCGTTAACTTCATTTGAAATAGGTTTAACGGCGTTTGCAATTGTTGAAGCAAGTGTAGGAGCTGTTGTGTCATCTAATATAACACCGATAGCCGATACAAGGTTCAACAATGTAGTTACAGGTTTTTCAAAGAATTTGTCAAGTAATGCAACGATTGGGTTAACAATTCCTACAAATACTTCATCACGGTATGGATTGCTCTTGTCAGCGAACTTTTCAGGAGTATCAACTGTGATGCCTGTTTTTACTGCGATTGTATTAAGAACCGGATAAAGTGCATTTTCGTAAATGCCTGTGTCAATAAGAAGTACGCCGATAATAGATGTGAGAAGTCTGAGTGATGTTGAAAGACCATTCATAAACTCATCTCTGTTGCCGGCTGAAACACCCCAGTTAATGCTTACATTGAGTGTTCCGTTGTCATTAACAGCATCGCTCCAGCTTGCAAGCTTCTTAAGTTTACCGCTGGCATTCTTAATATCTGTGTCTTTAATTCTTACAGCTAATGAGTCAGGAGAAATAAGTCCGTTAACTGCTTCGCTGATAAGATTGTATTTAGCTGAAACATTGTTTGCACCTGTGTATGAATAAGCGTACTTATCAGTAAGGTTTGCAACAAGTGATTCAATGAGTGCATAAGTTCTTACTACTACTGTGGTAAGTCCTTCATTTGTGTAGATATCCTTAGGGTTAACATTACCGTTAGAATCAGCTGAGCGTGAATCTTCACCGTTAAGGTAATATAAATAGGTATTAAGTAAATCTATTACTGCATTTGCTGAGTTAGCACCGATGTAATTTGAAAGTAATGAAATTACGCCGACAATAATATTATTTGTTTTGTTGATTGAATAGCCATTGATTCTTGAATCAGCAAGGAGAGATGACAATGCTTTATCAAGCTTTTCAATTGTGCTGTCAACACTCTTAACATCTTTGCTCTTATACGCTGAAATGTCAACTGATGAGTTAGGAGTTTGAACTGCCTGTGTAGGAGCAGTTGTTGTATTATTATTTGTATTTTTATTTGTATTTTCAGTCTTCTTAAATGATTTAACAAGACTTTGAATTACATCTACAAGCTTGCTTACATTAGTAATAAGGAAGTAAGCATTGTCTTTATCAAGTCCGACAAATCCGCTTGCCTGCTTTTCAAATGTAAAGCTGTATTTGCTTTCACGGGTGATTTGGAAAATGCTGTTAAACAAGTCTGTAAGTGCGCTTGTTTCGCCAAATCCGCCGATTGACTGAAGAACACCTGTAATGATAGGAAGGTTCTTTGCAAATGCACTGTTGTCTGAATCAATAACATTGTTTGCAAGACCGAGGATTGCATCAAGCCAATCTTCTACAAAGATACCAACGAAAGTATCAAAAATCTTTGTAGAATCAGGATTTTGAGCATATGACTTGAATTCAGTTACCTTTGTGTTAGAAACAGCGGTATAGGTTTTACCCGATACTGTAATTTCTTCAGTTTTAAATTTACCGTCGTAGCAGTATGTCCATGCATTTTTGCTGATACCGTACTTATCTGCTCCAAGGTCTTCCATAATATCGAAGAGCTGTGGAATAGCAACCATTAAGTTGTTAAGTCCGCTGTTAGCAATATTTCCGTTGTTATCTTTACCCTTAACTTGATTTCTGAGTGATGGGGTATTTACATAAGTGTCAACTGCTGTTGTAAATAATCCTGCAAGTTCGTTAATTACTTCTGCAAGTCCGGTTGCAAGCTGAGCGTTTGTGTCTGAAAGAACGCCTTTATCATCTGTAAATGCTTTCTTAAGAACCTTATCAAGTCCGCTGAGCTTAGCGTCCCTAAGTGCTTTATCGGCAATGTAAATTCCTGTGATGTAAGGAACTTTTGCTTCATATTTACTGTAAACAGTAAATTTAGCATTTGTCGGAGCTTTTGCAAGAGCTACTGAAATATCATTGCTTGTTACACCGTTATATGTATAGTATGTAACATCTTCGGTATATTCAACTGTCTTTGCAGTACCGTTTTCATCCACTTCTGTTTTTGTCTTCTTTTCTGTTACAACTTTAGAAGTGATTTCGTTGCCTTTACTGTCAACAATCTTTTCATATTTAGTAACATATGCCGGTTTGCTGATAACAGTACTTGTTGTAATATTCTTTGTCGTAATTTTATCAAGTCCGCCTGATAAATCGGTATATTTGGTGATTTTGAAATTCTTTTCAGAACCGTTATTCCAATATGTACCGCCCATCTTGTCATAAGAACCGTCATTCTTGAGCCAATGCATAAGCAATGGAAGCATTTCATTAAGGTCCCAAGCAAGTGTGTCAATACCGATGTATGAGCCGTAATCAGCAGTTAAGTCATAAAGAAGACCATCATGTGTGAAGTTATAAAGCATATTGTTTTGCTTGGTTTCACCTGATTTAGCACTGAAGAATATCGGTTCAAGTACTTCGTTTACAAGAACAACAACAAGCGGAAGAAGATTGAATATTGTTTCAACCGGTGATTCAATAAGGTTAGCCCAAATATTGTAAGTTGCTTTGACAAGGTCAATTTTTGTTGAAGCAAGTTCGTCAAGAGCACCGTTGATAATATTACCTATTGTTGAACTCGGATCGAGATATGTGGAAATAATAGAGTTAAGAACTATATTTGTAAGCTGTGTACCACCGTTACCACAAAGAGCTGCAAGTGCATTGTTGATAACAGGCTGCTTTTGAGCGTCTGTAAGAGTTACACCTGTTGTATCAAGATGTTCTTTAACATAGTCATTGATAAACTTGCTAATATCCAAAGAACATTTGATTGAATTGTTATCATAAGTTAAGTCGTCAGACGCAGTGCTTATTTTTGAGCAAAAATAAGATGTAAGAGTTGACATATATGAATATTTAACCCATTCATTTAAATCTGCTTTTGAATAAGTATTGCCGGTATGCTTGTATGCATAAATACCGGTGTTAGGATCTGAATTTTCTGTATCTAAAAGAGTAGCATTTTGAATATAATCACTTGTTTTATTGCTTCTGTTGCTAATCCAGTTACCTGCAAACAAGTTGATAACCTTGTTACGTTGTTGTGCATCAGAGTTGTTATTCTTTCTGCTGTACATCTTCAAGAATGTAGCAAAATATTCAATAGTGGCTGTATCTCTGAGATTCTTAGGAAGAATGAAAGTTTTAGAACCGTCTGTATCATTAAACTTCATACTACCGTCAGCAAAATATCCGTTTATTGTTTCAGGGAAATTGTTATCTTGAGTAGCAACCAAGTTCAAAATTGAATACATCTGCTCAAGTTCATCATCTGTAAGGAAGAATTCATCTCCGTCTTGCCAGTAGAAGTTGAAGCCCGCAGGCATATCCTTATCAACTGCTTGATTTATATCTTCAAGTTTAAGTCCTTTAAAGTCAACCAATGCTCCTTTTAAAATATATTGAGCATAAGGAGCGTTTTGTCGTCCGCCGCCATTTACATCATCAACAAGTGAAGCGTATGATAATATGATATAAAGGCTTGTGATATAATCCTTTACAGATGACATTGATAATGCATCTGTGGATACACTATCTCTGCTGAGCATTTCGCTTACTGCAGTGTCAAGACTGTCGTATCCGAGAGCTTTAGCAAAGAATGGCTCAATCTGTGATAATAATCCGTCAACAGTTTTAAAAGTTTTAATACCGGTTGATTCAATGGTGTATGGGTCTCCGGTAGGAGATGTAACTTTTGGGTTCCATTGGTCATTAAAGAAATCTGAATCAGCAGAGAGTTTGAAATCTGCACCGCCGTCAACAGCAAGTCTAATGTAAGGCATGGTTCTTGCTAAGTTACCGCCAAACATATTTGTGAAAGTATCTGATTGAGGTGAATATGCATAGTAAATACAATCAGCAACATCAGAGGCATTAAGATCAATACCAAAAACTTTATAGTAATTGTTTAAGTAACTGCATACTTCATTTACGGTTTTCTGCTGATCTTCTGTGAGTGTGTAGGTTGCGGATTTAAGCTGTGAAAGGCTTGCCATCATAGATGTTTCACCTATTCTTACATCTCCGCCGTCACCGTTGAAGTCCAACATATCTGTGATTGAAGAAAGTTCAACAGGTTTGATTTTACCATCTGCAACTTGATCGTCATATTGCTGTGCAATTGCAGGCAAAATATTATCAACAGCATCGGAAATATCAAAGTTAGTAGAAGTATTTGAATCTACTAATGTTGTTAAATACCACAAACCTTTGGTGTTGTATTTAATGTTAACATAGTGCTTGTGCTGACCTGTTGAGTCAACAGTGATTTTTTTGATTGCTTTACCCTCAAGGTTGCGATCGCCTGCACCATAAAGAATATCTTCAAGTGCTTTCTTTGTTTCTTTGTTTGCAGAAATGTTGCTTACACCGTCATAAATGAGCTTATGGCACATACCTGCAAGCTGGAAGAAATTGATGTCGTCGCTGAAATTGTTGAGGTAGTCATAATTGCTTACATTTGATGATGATTCACCAATAATGTCTGTGACAAATTCCGATTGGCTTGTAGATACAGCCATTTTGCCGACAGCATTGATAAGCGTAGGCTGAAGTGCCTGCAACATCTCAGGAAGAGTCGTATTCTCCTTAATTGATTCTTTCTGGTCTTTAGTCAACTTGTCTGAAGTTGTACCAAGACTGATTGCCCCTTTGTTATAGACTACTTTTGAAATTGCGTCTATACCCATGAGAAGGGACGGAAGCTCATCTGCCAAACCATTGACGGTTTTATATGCGGATGAAGCATTAACGCTGGAAGTGTTCCACAATGGGTTGTCATTACTGTTTTTTGCAAATGCAGTAAATCCAACTGAACAAGTGGTCACGACCATTACCACAGCTAAGAAAAAGCTGAGTATTTTTTTGCTCGTTCTCATATAAATTTTCTCTCCTTTACAATATGATTTACGAACTTTGTCGTATGGTAACGCATTTTGGATTATGCGCCGAGCAGTATTTGTTTATTACACAGTTTCTACACAAAAACTGCTTTTTAGGCGCAGGATATCCACACGCGTATTAACAAATACAATATATTTATATCAAATAAAATCTAATAAGTCAATAATTTTATAACATATTTTGAATTTATTGTGAATTTTAACATATTTTGTGTTTTGAATTTGACAACGGAGTGCTTGTAAATGGACTTAATCTGAAATTATGTCTAACAAGCGTCGGTTTTATTAAGAGTAACTGAAAAACGAATAAAACAGAGAAAAAGTGCATTAAAAATTTCGCAAAATGTAAAGCCTGAAACCTTTACAAATGTAAAAATTGTGTAAAGTATTGTCGCTTTACTCGCCGTGAAAAGCTTATTTTTCTCCTTTAAATTATTAACAAATTGTAAAATTTTCGTAAACTAATTGTGCAGAGTGACAAAAAAACGAAGTCGTTTTTGGCTAAAGTTACAAAAATGAGGATTGTAGGTTTAATTTATTGACTTTCGGGTGGCCGTATGTAATAATTATAATGTGTTTAAAGCACATATTGCGCCAATTTAATGCTGTGGCTTGTAATGAGCCTTCATTCTAATTCAGATTGCCTGATGGTCAGAGATTGCGACGGGCATTACGCACAATATGTTAACACTTCACTTTAAATTTTTTAAAATTTTACGGAGGTAAAAAATGAAAACGAAAGCAAAAAAGTTTTCCCATAAGCTGCTTGCGTTGTTTATGGCTGTTCTTATGGCTGCTTCTTGCTTAACATGTGCATTTTCAGCTCACGCTGCACCTGTTAGTTCAGAAAAGCAGTATACAGATGATGCGTTAGAATATAACGACCTTGCTTGGAATATTCTTTCTGACGAACAAGCCGCAACAGCATTGCTTGACTATGCGGACCTTATGCTTCCTACAGTTGCTCCAACAGTTTACAACCTTCTTGCAAATCTCCCATCCAGCGTTACAGCTTATATGACATGGGATGCCGCTAATAAGCATCTTAATATCAACGCGTTCGGTATTATTAAATATACCTTAACAGTTAAGCTTGACAGCGTTGATGATGTAATGCTTACACTTGAGAGTGTTGCAGGTCTTCTTTCTAAGTATGGTAGTTATGTTGGTGACGCAGGTAACATTCAGCTTAAATCATTAGCTTCAAGTGATGCCAGCAAGAATTTCTGGCATGTTACAAGAGAAAACTATTCATCAACTGAGATTGTTAAGAGAGCTCTTGCTCTTCTTCAAATCAACTCAGCTGACTATGCCGGTAAGGATGTACTCGGTCAGGTATTAAGAGGTGATTTCAACCTCGGTGTTCTTAAGAGTGCGGTTAATATCTACAAGCTTCTTGCAGGTCCATTAGGCTTCAGTGATGAAAGTTATGCTACAAACCTTGTATATAACATTGTTCAGCAGCTTATTTTCAACTATACAAAATGGTATACACAGGATGAAATCAATGATTTCAAGAGTGGCAAAACTCAATGGGTATATGATGACCAGCTTTTCGATAAGCTCTCTACCGAGCTTCTTCAGAAGATAAGCGTTCTCGTTACATATAACCAAGAATATAATGAAAAGAACGAAGATGGCTCACTCAAGCCTATTCAGGATACATCAGCTACTCGTTATCTTGAAATCAAGGCCGAAATGAATAAGTCAGGCTCGGATTATGCAGCAGCCGCTGCTAAACTCGGTTATGACCCTAACCTTGTATATTCAAGCGAATTTAAAGATGATGACGGCAATCCGCTTAATGTTCTTCTTTTTGCTTATGGACATCCGGATAAAAACGGTTATGCAACAGAGCAAACAACAAAGATTACATTTAAGCCAACCGATTCTCTTTTCAAATTAGGTTATACAGCACTTGATCTTGCTTGGGATACAGTTCTCAAGGGTTCAATCAAGCTTCTCCATGTAAACACCCAGGGTGACAGAAATCTTGATAATGCATACTATTATTATTTCGACAAAAAGGGTGAATGGAATTCAAGCGATATTGCTTCTAACTATACTCAGGCAAAGATTAACGAATGGGCTGACGCTAATTACGAAGCTTATGGCGATAAATCAGCAGATGACTTTATTGCAAAAGCTAAGGAACAGCTTTCATTTGACCGTGCAGCTGCTGAAACATCAACAGGCAAGTGGTCAGATATTGATGAAACAAAGCTCTTTGCTAAGTTAAGATACAGCCCTCTTGCTGACTACGGTTTCAATATGCAAACAGGTCCTATCAACCTTTACTTTGCACAAACCGGAACAAAGAATATTGACGATTTCTTTAAAAATGAATATTCAAATTACGGTTCAATGGTAGCAGGCTTTAACGATGCACTTGTTGCAGCAGTTAATGATTTGTTCCCACAAAGAGATAACATTATCGGCACTCGTCCGGAAATGGCAAAATCTAAAACTACAAAGGCAGACGGTGTTGAATCAATCAATGATGCAACAATCAAGAAAATCACTTCAACACTCGTTGGCAATGCACTTAAGATGGTTCAGTACACAGCAGATGCTACTGACGCTAACATCCTCAAGGCATTCTATGATGCTAACGGTACTGATGCTGTTCTTTCAGAAGCAAATCTTGAATCAGCAATGGTTCCTATGCTTGTTGCTTGTATCGGCCAGGTTAACCTTGGTGCAGGCAAACTTCAAGATATTATCCACCCAGCAGAATGGGATGGTTGTAAGGATGCAGAAGCAGTTGCTTATGTATGCCTTAAAGAATACTTATCATACGTACTTCCTAATAAGGATTATTCATCACTTGTAAAAGTAACCGACGGTACAATCAACGCAACACTTGAAGGTACAATTCTTCCTATGGCTCGTGATGCAGTTGCATATGTACTTGAAGGATATGTTCCTGTAACATACAAAGGCAAAACTTGGAAGACAGAAAACGAACCTGTTAATTCAAGTGCTACAATTTTTGACCTCTTGAATTCAGTAATTCTTTACTACGGTGGAGATTACTCAATGAAGAAGGCAACTAACTCAGGTGAAAGAGCAATGGGTGTTGCAGCTCTTCTCGGTATTTGCGATGAAAACGGTAACAGTGCTCTTACAAATAACCTTTGGGAAAATATTGATAAAATTGCTAACAAGTTCTTACCTGTTCTTGGTACACTCCAAGGCAAGGAATACGGTAAGTTCGATTCACATGACCTTATCTGGAACGATGTAGTTCTTTCAATTCTTAATATTGCAGATAAGAAAGACAGCGGTTTCTGTGGTGTATCTAATTTCGTTTACAAACTTATCACAATCGTATCTGCTGAACCGATTCAGTCAAAAGGTTTTGTAAATACTGTTTATGATTTGCTTGCTGACCTTATCAACGGTCTCCTCGGTAAGCGTTATTCTTCACAGCCGCAGAATTTCACAACCGTAGTTCCTAAGTCAAACGGTGACAACAAGCCATTTGATGATTTACTTCAGGTTGGCACTCTTGCAGGTACCGGCGGTACTGACCTTGGTGCAATCCAAAAGGCTATTTGCAACTTTGTTGAATTCACCGGTTATGGTGCAGACAGCACCAAGGGTGATGCCGGCAAGTATGGCGATTCAGTAATGAGAGGTATTTTCTTTGCTCTTTCAGCAGTTAACTCTTTCGTTCCTGAAGCTATCACTCCAATCGGAACTCAGCAGCTTAAGACTGCTTCAGCAAGCTTTGCTACACCTTCTATGAAGACAACAGCAGGCGGCGATTGCAGCGATACAGTTTCATTTACAAATAACTGCACAGGTCTTAACCGTGCATATATCTCTAATGGACAGCTTGTTCAACTTTCTCGTTACTATTACAAGCTTAAGTCAGCTACTTATATTGGCAGTAACAACGAAAAAACTGATATTACATCTCAACTTAAATCAGGTCTTATTGCTCCGAACGAAACAATAGTAACACCTAAACTTCCTATTACTTTCAATTCATCAGCAGGAGAATCAAATGTAGTTGAAGTTCAGTTTGTATACGACATCGTACTTAAAGATGGCACAGTTGTTGCAGCTGATAACAATGTTTCAGCTTATAAGTATATGACAACCGCAACAGGTTGGAAAGAAGCTATGTATAATAGTAACAAGCAGTTCTTGCATGATACAAATAAAGCTGATCAAACAGTTGGTGTTGAGGGTGCTTATGTAAAATCAACATCTACATTTAGTAAGGATAATACTCTTCTTGCTAACTATCCTGAATACATGGTACTTGATTCATCAAACCTTGCTGATATTTCAACATATTCAATCAGATATAGAAGTAACAGAAATAAGGTTTTAGGCGGTAAAAAAGCAGTTGACGGTATCTACTTCTATGATGAAGATTCAAATTATCAGTCAAACACACTTGATGCAAATAATGTTGTAACAAAGTATGATAAAAATGCTGCTTATACAACAGTAAACATCACCAGTGAAAACGCTATCCCTGCTTGGGATAAGACAAACGGTAACCTTCTTAAGTATAATATGTATGACTACCGTGTTGAAACTACTCCTGGTTCAGGTGAATTCGGTGAATGGAACCGTAACGAGGTAACAGAAGCAACAGCAGGTAACAGCGATAAAATTACTTATTATAAGGGTTACACAAGCGATGAAATTGATGCTGTTAAGGCTCAAACTAACCCGGATGGTACTTCAGCTGCAAATATTAAGGCTATTCAGACAAGAACTCATGTAGTTTACACTCTTTCTGAAGCTATTGCTAAGAATATTATCGCAGGTTACCATGTTGGTGACGGTGATATTTACGAATCAGTTTATTTGCAGAACAATGGTGGTCAGATTAACTACGATAACCTCTTCAACATTGTTTCAATGGGTAACACCAAAGTTCCTGGTTTCTACATTGAAAGTGAGAAGAAGGAGATTCCAAATGCATCTGCTCTTGAAGTTCAACCGTTCCGTTATGATGGTGAAACCAACATTCAAGGCGGCGAATATCCGGTTGATATGTGTATCTACAATGGTTCTAAGTCAGCTTATGCTCACTTTACTATCCTTGTAGGTGATACTAGCCAGCTCAGCGGTATGAATACTGCTTATGATAATTTGGCATCACTTGTATCACAGTATAAGCCTTCTGACTTTACTAACTCAGCTGTTTTCGAGCAAGCTAAGCAGGCTCTTCTTAATGTACTTTCTATTAAGTCATCTGCTATGACAATTGCTTTTGCACAGAGCATTAACAATAAGACTCAGCTCACAGCAACAACTAAAGAAGTTACATCAAAGTTTGGCGATTTAGCTTATGTTCCTTATACAAAATCTGCTCCAACAGTAACATCTAAAGGAAAAGAATATACAATTCCAAAGGATGTTTTGGCTAACGCTTATGTTGGTGGCGAAGCTCTTGCTGACGGTTCAGGTAAAGTCGGCGGTGTTGCAGGCGTTTACTACTTCGATGCTGCAGGTACAATGCCAATCTATTCACCATTAGCTCTTTCTGATGATAATGGAAGCGTTCGTACAACAGACCAAGCCGGAATCAAAGTAATTAAGAATGCAGATGGTAAATACTATCTTGCTAACTCAGTTGTTTATGAAACAACTTGGGACAATGCTATTACCGCAAAAGGTAATCCTTGCCAGATGCCTACTGAAACTCAGGCAACTGACTCACAGGGTAATCTTCTTTACAACCAGGTTCAGTATGTATACCGTGATGCCGATGGCAAGAAGGTTAACTCAAATGAAGATTGGTCATGTAAGTTCCCTGTAACAGATTATACTATCGTTCCTAACGAAGTTAAGTCTGACGGTTCAATCGTTGATAACCGTGGTGCTGTTGCAAAGGCTGTTGATAGAATCAACTATGTAACAAGCATTATGAATGACACACTTAAGCCGGCTGCAGATAATGCATTCAAAAACATTTCTGTTGCAAGAACCGGTCTTAATGACACAAACTTTAACATCTTAACATTCTCTAAGATGACTGACATTGCCAGAAACATTGAAAAGAACTTTACTGTTGATCTTGAATATCATTATGATAAAGTTGTTTTAGGTAAAGATGGCAAACCGGTAATTGATGAAGCTACCGGAGAGGCTAAAACTGAAGATGCAGTTAAGAAGGAATTAGGCGTTTCTCCTGCAAGTGCAGCATCAACTGTACAAAACTGCATTGACAACGGAAAGTCTTATACTTATGTAACTCATTCATCACTTTCATCAGCAGCAGTAGCTGAATATACCAGACTCTTCAATATCTTTGCAAGCGCAGCTGTTGAGCGTGGTTACCAGGGTGCACAGCTTGAAAAAGAAATTAAGTGTGCATCAGGCAACATCTATTCAACTCTTACAGCTACTAAGGCTGTTTATGCTGAAGACGGTAAGACTGTAACAACTGAAGCTTCAGTTTCAAAGAAAACAGGCGCAAACGCTCCTCGCTTTGGTAAGTGGGATAATGAAGGTAAGCTTGTAAACGATGGTTCTTACTCTGCAGAATCATGGACCAGATATGTCAGAGCTCTTGCAGCAGCAGTTGCTCTTGCACAGTATGGTAACGGCGATTATGCTCATAAGGATTCAGCTAACTTTGTTCTTTCTGATAAGAAGGGCTACGATGCTTCACTTACAAATATCTACACTGTTGATACAGAACTTCAGGCTGCAGAGATTGCTCTTGCTCCTGCTGAAGTTACAAACAGCACTGTAACAGTTAATGCTGTTGAAGGTGCTACTGTAACAATCAATGGAAATGCTTACGCAGCTCCTGTTTCAGTAGAAACTGGCTCAACAATCACAATTGATGTTAAGGCAGCTGAAGGTTACCAAGTTGTTAATGAACTTACAATCAACGGTGAAAAGGTAACAGTTAATGCATTCCCTTATGAATATAAGGTTGATGGCGATGTAACAATTGCTCCTTCAGTTAAGCAGGCAGCAGCTGATACAATCACTGTAAGCGGTAAGGTTCTTATTGCAGCAAACACTACGGGTACTAAATCAACCAAGGGTATTGTTGGTATTGATGTAGTTGCTAATGGCGAAGTAGTTGCTACTTCGGCAGCTGACGGTTCATTTACTGCTACTGTTCCTGTTGGTACAACTGAACTTACCATTCAGAGAAAGAATGTAACTATTAACAGAACTGTAACACTTAGTGGTACAAAAGATATTTCAAATGTTGAAATTCCTGTATGTATCTGCAATTATAACGGTGATACAACAGTTAATGCTCTTGACAAATCTACATTTGCTACAGCATATGGAAATAAAGACAAATATAATATCTATTGCGATTTAAATGGTGATGGAGCCGTCAATTCGCTTGATAAGTCAACATTTGCAGCTTTCTTTGGTAATAAAGTTGAGTATGCTACACTTGCTCTCGACTAATTAAATTAAATCATATCAGGGGTAGCAATACCCCTGATATGTAACCGTTTACTATAATGGTTACTTTATTTATAAATTCTATATGATCGGGTAATCCCCGTTTATATACCGGCCCTGTTTTTAGGGTTGGGAGGTTAAAGGCGATTGCGTTTAGTCACTGTTTATCCCTGATATTACAATATCATTTTTTCAAAGCTTGCTTTTACGCTTTTGCGTTTTTATAACCGAGGTTTGATTTGGTGTTGTATGCGCTCTCGTCTCTCCCTAAATTTTATTTACTTGGCAAGGAGGTAACACCTATGCAAAATGCATTTGTTAAAAAGAGAATAGGTGCTGTAATTGGTACACTTACTTTCTTGGTGCTTATTGCACTTTTCGTGTGCCTTCCTAATACTTCATACGGTGCAACTATTGGCAGTGAAAAGCCAAATATTTATTGCACTTATACAGACTCTGACGGAAAACAATATGACGGTGATGAATTGCCTGCCGGTACTTACGATGTAAACTTCTATTTAGAAGGTGTTTCCGAGTTATCGGTTGTGCAGGTAACTGCAAAGTATAGTGCAGATGCTACTGTTGATACAGCGGCAAAGTCGCTTCTTTCAGGTGAAGTTACCGGCATTTCGTCAATGGGAACTATTACACAAAATTCAAATTTGGTATTTGGCTTTGTTTCTGATTCTGACTCTTGTTCAGCAATCAATAGTGATGGCACATTGCTTGCAACTTTTTCAGTTGCTTTTGCTAATAAATGTGATGCATCAAATGTAATTTCAGTTTCAACCAGCCCGAATGAGACTTTTGTTTTAACAGATTATAATGATGGGCTTAAGGATGAGTATGCACTCGTTAAGCAAGCCGATGATTATGACGGTTCTTTATATCTAATGACCTGTGATGTTTCACCGAAAGGTCCGGGTTGTGATATAACAGGTAAGATTACTATTGCTACTTCCCTTGATGGATCATTATATAATGACAAAGGTGTTGGCAATATAAATCTTACAGTCAAAGCTGCCGATGGCTCAGCCGTTGCCACAGCAGTTACAGATTCAAACGGTAATTATACACTTGCCGATATTCCGGTGGGTGAATACACAATGTTAATTAGTGGTGAAACCACCATTGACAGAAAGGTTACATTAGTAGTTTCTGAATCAAAGACTGTTGATACTGTCGCAGTTTGCATTTGTGATTATAATAATGATGGTGTTGTTAATGCGCTTGATAAATCAACATTTGCTACAGCATTTGGAGGCAAGTATAATGCCTATTGTGATTATAATTGCGACAAAGTAATTAATGCGTTAGATAAGTCGACTTTTTTGACCTTCTTTGGTAAAAAAATTCAGTATAAAAATGTAACTTTGTAATAAATAGGGGGAAAGAAAATGAATAAAACTTTCAAAAAGGCAATTGCTGTCATTTTGTCAGTTCTTATGGTTGTTTTATCAGTTCCTTTCACTGCACTTGCAGCACCTGGTGATTATGAACCAAATGCTAAAATGTATTTTGGTACGTTCACTGAAGCATCTGCAACGAGCTTTACTGATTATTCAACCTGTGGCACAGCAGCATCGGATTTTGGATCATATGCTTCTCTTTACGGTGTGCCTGTAGATTATAGTTATAAAGTAGTTGATGGTAATAAGACTTCGGGTACTCTTTCTATCAACAAGGACAAAGCAAACACATACATTGACGCTGCTGGACTTTCTTATGATAAGCTTTCACAAGATACTCAGCTCGGTGTCGGTGATTATTTCACAATGACATTAAGTCTTGAAAATATTAAAAAAATTAAAGCTTTTATGTCTAAAATTCAGTTCAGTGATTCTATCGAGCCTGCTGGTGTTTATTCTTATAAAGCAAACAGAAAGACAGTATATAAGCTCGGTACTGAAAGTGAAAGAGTTGCTGCCAGTGGTACATGGGTTGCAGATAAAGGCGGCACAAATTATTTGCCATTATATTCAATGTGCACCCACGGTGTTTCCAAAGATGCTTTTAACCCAGAACTTGATCCTAACGATTCAAAAATCACAGCTAATGAAGAAAATGGTAAATATAATATAATTGAATACTCTTTTGCTTGTGACGAATGTGACACTTCTGCTATATCAGACCCTGACGGATATTTCGTAGATCCTGCAACAGGTGGTTCAGGTTATACGTTTGCTGATTCAGCTCCGCTTACTACATTCGTATTTAAGATTGTAACTGATGGTCCGATTGAATTTAATGTTTACAATCCAACAGATCTTACGAGTTTATTGTATGTTGCAACAACAGATGACGGTACAATGCTTAGCCAATGTAATACTTACGCTAAGAATGTATATAATGAAGTTACCAATACTAACGATGGTGCTACAGAACATCCTGGTTCAAGAAAGATGACTTTCATGGGCTTCAATGAATTTAAGGAAGCTCCTAAGCCATCAACATATACAATCAAATTTAAGTATGCTAACGGCGGTGAAGAAGTTTCAAAGACTGTAAACGCAGGCGAAATGCCAACAGCTCCTGAAACAAATACACCTCAAACTGTAAAATCTGATAATGCAGGTAACCATACAGTAACAACTTACACATGGCCTACTGTTGAAGCAGCAACTGCTGATAGAGTTTACGAAGAAGTTGCAAATCCTGTATCTTCCGCTTGCTCATACGAGAGAAAAGTTACATTAGAACCTACTTATACAACTGAAGGTGAAGCTACATACACATGCACTGTATGCAAGCATTCTTACACAGAAAAACTTGATAAGCTTGTATGTGACCATAAGGACACAAAGGTTGTAAACGCTACTAAACCTACAATCAACAAAGCTGGTTACACAGGTGATACAGTATGTAATGTTTGCGGCGAAACAATCGCAACAGGTACTGTAATTGCTCAGCTTAACGGTGAAGCTTACAGAGCTGCACTCAAGGCTGCAAAGGATGCTGATGCTTCTATGTATACAGCAGATTCTTATGCTAAGGTAACAGAAGCACTTGCTGCTTATGATGAAGCAACAGTTGGTGCTTACACATCACAGGATGATGTAGACGCTGCAACAGCTGCACTTAAAGCTGCAGTTAAAGGTCTTGTAGCTAATCCTACAACTGAAACTTATACTTATAACTTCATTGACGGTACATCTAAACCTCAAACTGTTAATAAGGGCGAAACACCTGTTAACTTTGATAACACTCCTGCTAAGGTTACCGATAATAAGGACGGCACTCATACAACAACAACTTATACATGGTCACAGGATGGTTTTGTATTTACTGAAGTTGGTAACGACAAAGTAGATGATTGTACTCTTAATTACGAAACCGTTACTCAGCCTACAATTAAGGCAGAAGGTTCTAAGGAAGCTACTTGCCCTCATTGTGGATATAAGGCAACACAGCCAATCGCTCAGCTTAACGGTACAGAATACTATAATGCACTTGAAGCTGCACAGAATGTAAAAGCTGATGATTTCACAGCAGCTTCTTATGCAAAGGTAACAGCAGCTCTTAAGGATTATGCTCAGGCTACAGTTGAAGCTTACACAACACAGGAAGATGTAGACGCTGCAACAGCTGCTCTTAAAGATGCAGTTACTAAGCTTGATGCAGGTGTAGTTGTAACAGTTGCTTCAACAACACTTGGTTCAATAACACTTAACGGTGCTGATGCTACAAAGGGCGCTAACGCAAGACTTGCAGTTGGTGACGATGTAACTCTTACTGCTAAGGCAAATACTGAAACAGGCGAATTCGTAGGCTGGAAAGTTGGCACAAAGATTGTTTCAACTGATGAAACATATAAAACAGTTGCAACAGCTAACATCACTTACGAAGCTGTATTTGCTGAAAAGGTTGATGAAACATTCACAGTAGTATTTGTTGACCCATATGGTAATGTTATTTCAACTCAGCCTGTAACAAGCGGTGCTGATATTAAGGTTCCTACAGCTCCAACACTTATTGGTTACACATTCACAGGTTGGTCAATGAATGAAGAAGAAATCAGCAAACTCACAGACGGTGCTACAATCTATGCTCAGTATAAGAAGGACGATGTTGCTAAGTACACAGTAACTGCTCCTGAAGGTGCTACTCTCACAGTAGACGGTGTAGAAACAGCAAGCCCTGCAACAGTTGCTTATGACGCTAAGGTTAGCGTTCATAAGGACGGCGTTGCAGCATGGCAGGTTGACGGTGTAACAGTTGCTTATGGCGATACTTACACATTCTTCTGCGGTTCAGATATGAATCTTGTAGCTGTTGATAATGTAGTTGAGCAGAAAACAACAGTTGTAATTACAGGCGTAAATGAAATTGCTGGTTCTGTTCAGGTTTCATTTGCTGCATCTCGTAATGTTGCTCCTGGCGAAACAGTAGTTAAGCAGGGCTTCATTTATGGTAAGAATTTAGCTGATTCTGAACTCACACTTGATAATGTTGGCAATAAGGGTGCAGACGCTAATGCAGGTACTGTAAAGATTGCTTATACTAAGAATTCAGCAGCAGATATTTCTCTTAGATATGGTCTTTCTAAGAAAGACGGTAAGGTTTCAGCTGCAGCATTTGTTATCACAAAGACTGCTGATGGCACTTTGAAGAAAGCAATTTCTGAAGTTAAATCTTACACTTATCACTAACAAATTATAATTTATTGATGCTATTGCCTCTGCCTAATCGGCAGGGGTAAGGCACCGGTAAATTTGGGAGGAAAACCAATGAAAGAGCTTTACACAAAGCCAATGTCACAGATTGATGAATTCAAAACATATGATGTTGTAACTACATCAACAACAGGTAGAGAAGATGTAGAGGGCGGTTTAGACTAATACAGCCTTTTCAATCTGACATTGAAATAAAGCTATGGGAGACGGTAGAAATACCGTCTCCTTTTGCTTTTTATAAACTAATAAAATAAAGGTGTAAGCAGCATAAGATTTTGGTTGACATAAAACAAAGCCATCGGTTAAAAACCGATGGCTTTTATACTGTTGATAAACTGAATTAAAAGTAATACAAAATCCGACGCACTGCTGTACGACAGATTTTGAGAGGCGGAGCAGTGGAATGAGCGAAAAATAACTTAAAGTTATTTTGAACGATATGCAACTTGCGACGACGAGGACGCGTCACAGGTTCGAGCATTACATCTAATTACATAAAAATAAAAAGGATACCTATAAGGTATCCTTTTTATTTTGGTGGGAACAACAGGGCTCGAACCTGTGACCCTCTGCTTGTAAGGCAGATGCTCTCCCAGCTGAGCTATGCTCCCGTCAGCGATATTGATTATATAACAAGTAGGGCAGAATGTCAAGAGTTAATTTTAGAAAAAAGTTCTTTTATTCTGTCAATTTCATTATTTAAGTATAAATAGCCGAATAACGCTTCTACTCCGGTGGCGCAGTGGTACTCACCGTCAGTTGCACTTTTTGGGGAATGGCCCACTTTAGCATTGCGCCCGCGCTTGAAAATCGCAAGTTCATCTTCGGTTAAATCATCCTTGATTTTTTCAAAAGCAACGGTTTGCGCTTTTGCCGAAACATACTTTACACTTTCCTTGTGCAAATCATTTACGGGGCGATTGGCATCAAGCACAAGTGTTTCACGCACAAGTATTTCATAAATGCAATCGCCTATAAATGCCAAATTAAGCGGGCTTAATTGCTTTGCATTAACATCTTTGTCTACAAATCTCATATTTATTAAGGCACATATTCAAACTCTATGTCATAGAGTGAAACAATGTCACCCTCCTCAATTCCTTTTTCTCGAAGCGCATTGAAAATTCCGCTCTTTTCTAATACTCGTTGCATATATTGCAGTGCTTCGTAATCTTCAATATCAATCCCTTTGAGAACTTTTGGAAACCAACTTGCTTCCACAAGAAAATAATGTTCATCAACTTGGGTGATTTTAAAGCCTTTATCATCTTTAACCAATGCTTCAAACGGAATTTCTTCAACTTCATATTCTTTAATAGGAGGCAAGGTCTGCAACTTGTTCCAAACCGCATTCATAAGCTCCTTTGTACCTTCCATGATCGGCGCACAGATAGAATAATAGTCATATCCCTTATCTTCAACATATTTTTTAAATCTTTCGATTTGTTCAGGTTCAGCCATATCAATTTTATTTCCGGCAACTATTTGCGGTTGCTTTGCAAGTTCGGGGTTGAACTTTACAAGCTCCTCATTGATTTTTTCAAAATCTTCAATAGGGTCTCTGCCTTCGCTGCCGCTTACATCAACAATGTGTACAAGAAGCCTGCAACGCTCAACATGTCGCAAAAATTCATGCCCGAGTCCGACACCTTCGCTTGCACCTTCAATAAGCCCCGGAATATCCGCTATAACAAATGAGTTGCCCTCACCCATTGATACAACACCCAAGTTTGGCACAAGGGTTGTAAAGTGATAATCGCCGATTTTAGGCTTTGCTTGGCTTACTACTGATATAAGGCTTGATTTGCCTACTGACGGATAACCTAAAAGTCCCACATCGGCAAGAAGCTTAAGCTCAAGCGAAACTTCCCATTCTTCACCCGGTACACCCGGCTTTGCAAATCGCGGTACTTGGCGGGTCGGAGTTGCAAAATGAATGTTTCCCCAGCCTCCCTTTCCGCCTTTAGCAGCTACAAATCTGTCAGTCTTACTCATATCAGCCATAACTGCGCCTGAATTTGCTTCGCGAATGATAGTACCCCTCGGCACTTTGATTTCAAGGTCGGGCGCTTTTTTACCGTATTGGCGTGAGCCGCGTCCGTTTTCACCGTTTTTGGCTACATATTTTCTTTTATATCTGAAATCGGCAAGGGTTGCAAGGTTGTCATCAACTACAAATACAACATCTCCGCCTTTTCCTCCGTCACCGCCGTCAGGTCCGCCGGCAGCCACATATTTTTCCCTGTGAAATGCTACTGCGCCTGCACCGCCGTCACCGGCTTTTATCTTAATTTTAGCAATATCTACAAACATATATAACATCCTTTGTTTTTACTAATATGAATTTTAACAAATTTTAATTGAAATTGCAACCAAAAGGCATAAATATAATTCATCTGTGACCCAATTATAAACAGTTCGTTAAATAAATAACAATAACACTTGCATAAATACACTTGTTTTTGTATAAAGTGTAAAAAATACAATTTTATCTTGATTTATGAGGACAAACAGTATAAAATAAAAAATGCATAAAAGCAATAAAACTTTAAATTATATTCGGAGGTAAATTCCAATGGTAAAAGTTGCTATTAATGGTTTCGGCCGTATCGGTCGTCTTGCTTTCCGCCAGATGTTTGGTGCAGAAGGCTACGAAGTAGTTGCTATCAACGATCTTACAAGTGCAAAGATGCTTGCTCATCTTCTTAAGTATGACTCATCACAGGGTAACTATGTTGCTCAGGGTCACACTGTTGATTTCCACGAAGGTGAAGGCGAAGATAACTACATTGTAGTTGACGGTAAGAAAATTGTTATTTACAAAATGCCTAACGCTGCTGACCTTCCTTGGGGCGAACTTGGTGTTGATGTTGTTCTTGAATGTACAGGTTTCTATACATCAAAAGAAAAGGCTTCTGCTCATATTCAGGCAGGCGCTCGTAAGGTTGTTATTTCAGCTCCTGCAGGTAACGATCTTCCAACAATCGTTTACAATGTAAACCATGACACACTTACAGCTGAAGATACAGTTATTTCTGCTGCATCTTGCACAACTAACTGCCTTGCTCCTATGGCTAAGGCTCTTAACGATTTCGCTCCTATCCAGAGTGGTATCATGTGCACAATCCACGCTTACACAGGCGATCAGATGATTCTTGACGGTCCTCAGAGAAAGGGTGACCTTCGCCGTGCTCGTGCAGGTGCTGTTAACATCGTTCCTAACTCAACAGGTGCTGCAAAGGCTATCGGTCTTGTAATTCCTGAGCTTAACGGTAAGCTTATCGGTTCTGCTCAGCGTGTTCCGGTTCCGACCGGTTCTACCACTATCCTTGTTGCTGTTGTTAAGGGCAAGGACGTAACCGTTGAAGGCATCAACGCCGCTATGAAGGCTGCTTCAAGCGCTTCCTTCGGTTACACCGAAGAGCCGCTTGTATCTTCCGATATTATCGGTATCACCTACGGTTCACTGTTTGACGCTACCCAGACCATGGTTACCAAGATCGACGACGATACCTATCAGGTACAGGTTGTTTCTTGGTATGATAACGAAAACAGCTACACCAGCCAGATGGTTCGTACCATTAAGTATTTTGCTGAAATCTAATTTAGCATAAATAAAGAAAAATCCGTTTTTGCCCGTATGGACAAAAGCGGATTTTTTATTTTTAAAATATAAGCAGTAAATCGAGTCTTGTTATTGCAAACGCCGTAAGGTGTGCGGCAACCTGTCCTTTTTAAGGTGATTTACGGGTTGCCGCTTTTTACAATAATCGCTTACAGCTTTGTTTTATACCGTTCAGTCAAGAAAATCCTCGTTTAAGGTAACTCCGAATTCCTTAGCGATCGCACGCAGATTATCGTCCGAAATTGTTTGGCGTATTCCCCTGCCGCAGGAAAGCGCCTTAACCGCCTTTTCAATTGTGTGCATAAGACCGAATGTAATATCAAAATCGGGACCCGAAACAAAAAGACCGTGATGCGCCCAAACGGCCGCGTCGTACTTTTTCATAAGCTCGCTTGTGGCTATTGCTATATCGCTGCCGCCCGGCACCATCCACGGAACAACGCCCACTCCGCCCGGAAATACCACGGGGCATTCGGTAGCGCTGGTCCAAAGCGCCTTTGTAAAATCCTTATCGGTAAGGGGTAAAACAAAGGTAAGGGCTATAATATTTGCGGGATGCGCGTGATATATAACGCGATATTCGCCGTTTGTTGCGGCTTTTCTTACGCTGTGGTTCATAAAGTGGCTTGGGAACTCGCTTGTAGGTCTGCCCCCCTTGCATAGCCCCCATACTATACGGTAGCTGTCCCCTGCCTCATTTATTTCAACTATGCAAATATTGTCCTGCGGAGCCAAAACAACATTGCGGAAAAATTTGCCCGAACCCGTGGCAATAAAGTATTCGCCCTTTAAATTATCCGCCTTAACGCCCATATTAACCCACGGTCTGTCGGTTTTAAAAAACGGGCGGCACTCTTCAACCTCTTCTCCCCTCATACGGTAGGTAAGGTTGCCGCCGTTACGCTCGTGCCAACCCTGCTCCCAACCGTCGTTACACATACGGATATAGTCCTTTATAACCTTAATATCAAGAATATCCATTAACAATTAACCTCTTTTGCTTAAAACTTCCGTTTCGTATTTTTTAATTTCTTCAAACCATTCAGGTCCCGCGGTAACACCGCACCGACGGCAGTATTCCTCCCACACATCGGCAAACGGGAGCATTTTAGCCTCCTCCTGCTTTACCATAAGCTCGGTAAAGCGGCTTTCGTTCTGAAGCCTTTTAAGCTCCTCGTTCGGCAGGCACATAGCGTTCAACAGCGCCTTTTGCCAGCTGCGGAAGCCCACTGTCCAGGCGGATATGCGGTTGATGCTTGCGTCAAAAAAGTCAAGCGCCATATAAACCCTGTCAAGCGCGTTATTGCGAACCACCTCTTTAGCCATCTCGCGCGTTTCGTCCTCAAAAAGCACCACATGGTCTGAGTCCCAGCGAACGCCCCTTGTAATATGTAAAGCAATTTCGGGGAAGAAGCAGAGCAATGCCGAAATTTTATCCGAAACATATTCCTGCGGATGATAATGGCCGTTATCCATAAGCGGTAAAACACCCTTGTGGGTTGCGGCAAAGCTTAAGGTAAATTCCGCGCTGCCTGCGGTAAACGATTCAACGCCTATGCCGAAAACCTTAGACTCAACGCACGGCTTAACCATATCGGGGTTATGCGGTTCCGATATTATTTCCTCGTAAGCTTCCTTATATCTTTGCCTCGGACCCATTCTGTCCGCCGGAATATCCTTATAGCCGTCGCCCGTCCAGATATTCATAACGCAGGGTATGCCTGTTTCCTCTGCAAAATACTGTGATATCCGTATGCACGCTTTACCGTGGTTTATCCAAAAACGGCGCACCTCTTCATCGGGGCTTGAAAGGGTAAGCCCGTTTTTAACCATGGGGTGAGAAAAAAACGTAGGGTTAAAGTCTATACCCATATTTCTTTCCTTAGCATACTCAACCCATTTTTTAAAGTGCTTAGGCTCCAACTTATCGCGGTCGGCAAACTCGCCGTTTTCAAAAATTGCGTAGCTTGCGTGAAGATTAAGCTTTTTCTTTCCGGGGCAAAGCGACATAGCCTTGTCCATATCCTGCATCAGCTGTTCGGGCGTTGCTGCCTTGCCGGGGTAATTGCCCGTGGTTAAAATACCGCCCGAAAGCGCATCCTTGCTGTCAAAGCCGCCTACGTCGTCCCCCTGCCAGCAATGAAGCGAAACCGGAACGGTTTTAAGCCTTTCTATTGCGGCGTCGGTATCAATTCCGTACTGCGCGTAGCGCTTTTTGGCTTCCTCGTATCTTGACATACCTATACCTCCGTATATAATTCTTCAGTTTAGTTTAATTATATACCAAGCTATAATAAAAAATAAGGACATTACTTTTTAAAAATAACGTCCTTATTTAAGAAAACGGTATTCCTTTGGGCTCATACCGTATTTTTCGGTAAAAATGCGGTAAAAGTAGCTCGTGTTTTCATAGCCTACCATAACTATTATATCGCCTACCGAAAGCGCCGTGCTTTTAAGCAGAGACGCCGCCTTGGTAAGTCTTTTTTCCATTAAATGCTCCTTAAAGGTCTTGCCTGTCGCTTTTTTGACCGCACTGCTTACATACGCCGCAGAAACATTACAGCGCCTTGCCACGCTTTCAAGGCTGGCGTTCGGATAATTCTGCTCTATTTCGGTCATAGCGGACATAACTATCGTATCGGATACCGTGCCCGCCTCGCCCGTTATAAGGCAATCGGTAAAACCTAAAAGCTGCAAAAGCAGAAGCCCCATGGTTATTTGGTTTATATTGCGGCGGTTGGGCTGCCTGTTAACAACGCTCCATATCAGGTTTTCCATAAGGTTTTGAACAGGAAGCACGTCCGAAACGTTAAAATGCATATAGCTTATTTCGTGTCCTTTTCCCGTAAGACCCGAAAACAGAAACTGGCTTATTTTATTATCCGAGCCTATCATTTCAATAGCCGTGTTGAAAAACTGCGGCAGCACTATAAGATTTATTGCAATATCGTCTATACCCGCAATATCGGGCTGGTGGCTTGCATGCTGGTTAAGCAGCAATATCTCGCCCTGCTTTAATACCACCTCTGCCGAGTCGTTTATAATATGGCGCTGCGAGCCCTTGCACATATATATTATTTCAACATAATTATGGCTGTGCTTCGGGAAAGCGATAAACCTTGTATTGGGACGAATGGTGAACAGCTTGCCCGCTTCAAGCAGCTTTTGGCTGTCTACAACAGAGGGCATATTATCGGAATACACGCTCATATCAAGCCTGCCGCCCGCAAGTATATTTTTTTCCTCCTCGGTAATACGGGAAAGCTGCTTTAAAAGCTCCCTATCCATATATTCACCCCAATATACCCTTTAAATTATCCCTTTCGGTTTTAAGCGTATCAGAAAAAAAGAAATCGTATCTGAACATTATAAATCCACCGTAATTTGCGGCGGCGCGTGCGTCTGATACCTGCCTTTTAAGTATATCGCCCGCATTCCATACGTCCCCGTTTCCCTGTGTTACGCGGTAAGG